>Ga0208193_1000076_pt1 | contig 73314 bp, 52 predicted proteins | sample June2015DPH_17_2_FD_184716 | JGI IMG/M metagenome (GOLD analysis project Ga0208193, IMG submission 184716) | Peatland microbial communities from SPRUCE experiment site at the Marcell Experimental Forest, Minnesota, USA - June2015DPH_17_10... | ecosystem: Environmental > Terrestrial > Soil >...
CCCCGTCTCGATATCGAAAACTTCTACTACGCTCAGGAAGATGAAGTCTTCGCCGCTGCGGCTCGTCGTCACTTTGGGTGGAGCGTCCACCGCCCCCACACCATCATCGGCTACGCTCTCGGCAACGCAATGAATATGGGCGTCACGCTAGCCGTCTACGCCACCATCTGCCGCGAAACCGGCCGGCCCTTTCTCTTCCCCGGCTCTGCAACACAATGGAATAGTCTCACCGACATGACCGACGCCCGCCTGCTCGCTCGCCATCTCGAGTGGGCGGCAACCACCCCCGAAGCTCGCGATCAAGCCTTCAACGTCGTCAACGGAGACGTCTTCCGCTGGAGCTGGCTGTGGCCTCGTCTCGCCTCATGGTTCGATATCGAACCCGCTCCATTCCCAGGCCACGGCACACCGCTCCAACAACAACTCGCAGGCACTGAGGAGATCTGGCGCGACATCGCCAGGTCCCACCACCTCATCGAACCCAACCTTGGCAACCTCATCTCGGCGTGGCACACCGACGCCGATCTGGGTCGGCCCATCGAGGTCGTCACCGACATGAGCAAAAGCCGGAAGCTCGGTTTCCTCGTCTATCAGGCGACAGACGAAAGCTTCTTTGATCTATTCACTCGTCTGCGCCAGAACCACATCATTCCCTGAGGACACCCTTTGCTTGTCCGAGAACCCGCGGCACTATAGGATTTCTCTATGAGTGATTTCATCCCCAAAGCAACCGAAAACAAAGTCCGCGGACTAGGCCCGAAAGCACAGAAACTCCAGGCAGCGCGCGATAAAGCCGCAAAGGCAAACAACGGCGGAAGCCCCGTCGCCGGAGCCTCCTCGGCCACGGTTAAATCGAAAGACGCCTTCGCCGGCTCCAAGAAGACGAGCTTCCAACGCAAAGCGACCTAGCCACCGGGTTCCGATTAATGCCCTCTCATCGCATGAGTGGGCATTTGCACAAAGCGCGTCCTTCCGCAAAATCATCGTGTCGCAAACCCTCGTCCAGATCGTCGACGCCGCCGTAGCCGATGCTTACCGTCGAGGCGGCAATCACCTCGTCTGTCATCCGGGTTGTTCCCAATGCTGCATCGGCGTCTTCCCCATAGCTCACGAAGACGCCGCACGTCTCCGCGAAGGCCTCGCACTCCTCGAGCAAACCGATCCAGCCAAAGCCGCCCGCATCCACGAACGCGTAGCGCAATCCCTAACCCGCCTCGACCCTTGGTTCCCCGGCGACCTCACCACCGGTATCCTCAACGAAGATCACGAAGCCGCCATCCTCTTCGAAGAGTTCGCCAACGACGAGCCCTGCCCCGTCCTCGACCTCGACCACGGCACCTGCGACCTCTACGAACATCGCCCCATCCTCTGTCGCACCTTCGGCCCCCCGATGCGCACCGAAGAGAACAACCTGGCCACCTGCGAGCTCTGCTTCATCCACGCCACCGCCGAAGAGATCGCCGCCTGCGAACTCGATCCCACCATCCCCGCGCAGGAACAAGCCGGCAACGAAGCCTTCAATCACACCCACAACCTCCACGGCCAAACGCTCATCGCCTACGCCCTGCGTACGCCGAAACCATAACCATCAGCTTTTATCAGCCTTTATCCCATTGATCACCGTTACGCCTTCCAACTCATCAGCGATAATCAATCCGTGCCCGAAACACGCAACATCACGCTAGCCGTAACCGGAGCCAGCGGCAGCATCTACGCCGCCGAAATCCTCCGCGCCCTCGCCGCCGACGACCGCGTCTCCAAAATCAACTTCGTCGCCTCCGAAGGCTCCCTCCGAGTCTTCGCCGAAGAATTAAAACTAAGTGGCCGCAACGGCCTCGTAGAAAAACTCCTCGGCGCCCCATCACCCAAAATCCATCCACACCCTGACTCCGACATTGGAGCCAACATCGCCAGCGGCAGTTACCCCACCTCCGCGATGATTATCCTTCCCTGCTCCATGGGCACCCTCGCCGCTATCGCCAACGGCCTTGCGCAGAACCTCATCCAACGCGCCGCCGACGTCTGCCTCAAAGAAAATCGCCCACTCATCCTCTGCATCCGCGAAACACCCTTCAACCGCATCCATCTCCGCAACATGCAGCTAGCCTCCGACGCCGGAGCCACCATCTTCCCCACCATCCCCACTCTCTACAACCACCCGCAAACCATCGAAGACATGGCCCGCAACTTCGTCCACCGAGTCCTTGCTCACATCGGCCTGCCCCAACCAGGCGCCTACCAGTGGCAACCAGACGAATAACTGCTGGAAAATGACGTCATCGATGAAACCGGTTAAGCCTTCTGTCAGTGCGCCGGAAAAGTCTTCTCCCCACCCTGCATCGGCGGCTCAGCCTGCAAAAAATCCACCGTAGCTTCAACCACTGGCCGCGAACATTCCGCCGGAGCTAGGTGTCCACATCCATCCACAACATTCAACACCGACTGCGGCACGCTCTGATGAATCCTCTCTCCCACAGACAGCGGAATCAACTCATCCTTCGCACCCCACACAATCAGCATCGGTTCCGAGATCTGATACAGCCGAAAGTCCAGCAAATCCTTCCCGCTAGTCATCGAAGACAAGCTCCGGCGCAGCACCCATGCGTTCCCCTGCAGCTTCCGCAGCGCAGCCTCAGCCGCAAACCCAGGCAGCGGTCGCGGATTCGGAGTAAGCATCGCCATCAACGTCTTCACCCCGGCCACATCGTTCGGAGTAAATAAATCCGCTTCCCACGTCGCAGGAAAATATATCCCTGCGCTGTCGTAGATCACCAGCCTATCCACCATCTCCGGATGATCCAGCGCCAGCTTCATCGCAATCCACCCACCCATCGACCATCCACCGACATCGGCGCGCGGAACATGCACCGCCTGCATAAAGTTGACGACCGTCTGCTCCTCCAGCGAGATCGAGTAATCCACATCCGGCTTCGGCGACCGCCCATACCCCAGTAAATCCGGCGCATACACATGAAAACCCCGCGCAGCCAGCGCCGGAATCATCGCCGCCCAGTCCTCGCCTCGCGCGCCCAGCCCATGCACCAGAACCAGCGGCGTCCCAGCGCTCCCGTCAGTCGGCGCAGCTTCAAAATAATGCAGCCTGTACCCGCCTGCTGCGAGGTAATCGCTCTTCACGCCGGCACGCCACAGATGCAACCGGAGTATCTGATCTCCCACCCAAAGCGGATACCGATAGAAAATCAACCCACCCACAATCAGCGCCAACACAAAAACAGTTGCAACCCTCCGCACAAACTTCATAGCCTGGTAGTCTCCGTTGCCGCTACTTCAGTGCCTTGCCGTACTCTTCTCCAAAAACCGTATGCGACATCTCGAACCGCCCGCCATAAAACTTGTCCGGCCCCTTCGCATGACCGATCGCCAGCAGCGCCACCACCCAATAACTCAGCGGAAGCCGCAGCACCTCATGCACCTTGTCCTGCTCGAACCCTTCCATCGGAGCCGTGTCGTAACCCATCACCTCGGCCGTCAGCATCATGTGCGTAAACGCCAGCATTACCATCTTGTTCAGCCAGCCCTGCATCTGCACCGTGCTGAAACTCGAGAGGTAATTCGGAACGCTGTTCTTCGCCTGCGCCGCATAGCTCTCCGGCATTCCACCCTTACGTCCCGCCTCAAGCATCAGATCAAGATCTTTGCGCCAACCATCTGCGTCCCCACAAGCCACAATCACCGCCGACGCCTCTTCCACCTTGCCCTGGTTGTAACTCGCTGCCCGCAACTTCCTCTTCTGTTCCGCCGACTGCACCACCACAAACCGCCAGGGCTGCATATTGTATCCACTAGGTGCACGCAAACCTGCCTCGATAATCTGTCTCAAATCCTCAGCAGGAATCGGCGACCCATCAAAACTCGGAGTCGCTCTTCGCTCCTCGATCGCCTGGCTCAGTGACTTCTTTGCTCTCATCATTTGTTTTCTTTCTTCTTTGCCCTACCGGAGATACCAGTCTTGCCTGGGAATTGGTCAATCGCGCTCAATCATGCGGGAATCGATCTCCAAGATAGCACTACCCGATCGAACAACTTGTAAGAAGACCGCAAAAAATCCGTCACAGCTAGTGAATCTCGGTCATCGCCTGTTCTGTCGCAAATGGGTTCTGTCCCGGAACATTCGCAACCATCCACACGCCATGGAAAGACTTTCTCATCTCCGGATACGCACTCAACAACGCAGCCATAGCATCGGAATTTCGTTTGCGCGCCGCAGCAGGATCGCCGATCTGGTCAACCTTCAGATGAGCCATGATGTCGATCTTGTCCTTCTCCAGCGAATCATCCACTCCCAATCCAGTGAAGTGATACTCCACTCCATCCGCACCTTTCACAACCAGTGGAGCCTCCGCGCTCACACCCTCCGACAACGCCGGCGGAGCTGCCGCACTCGCCTCCGTCTTCAACTTCTCAAGATGCGTGCTTTGAACGAAGCCCACCGGAACCAGCAGACTCTGCGCCTGCTGGTAATACAGCCACGCATTCCAGCGTTCCTTCTGCGCCGTCATCGTGCGCGCCTGCGTCCAGTACCAGAGTCCGTTGTGCCCGGCAGCCGACAGCGGCTTCGGATAAAAACCCGCCATCCCCCACTTGCCCTGGTCCTGCCGCAACAAAAACGAGAGCCGCCACGGAGAACTCGTATCCGCAACATCCACAATCGCGAATCCATACATCCCCGGAGCCAGTCCCGGGATCACAAAATCCGCCTCCGCCACAGACTTGTTCAGCGAACAGAAAAACTGTGACTCCGGCAGCGAGCCATCCGCGCCGCGCTTCAACTCGCTTGCATCCAGCAGATACACCTGCTCAACAACTGGAGTACCACCCTTCACCTTCGCCGACGTAGTTCCCACCACCGTGCCGATACCGGTAAAGTCCTTCGCATATTCGGCAGCCGTAGCCGCCTGCAGCCCGCTCACATCGTTAGCCTGAACCTTGGCAGCCAGCCCACGCGCAGCCGACACAAGCGAATCCCTGTCCGTCGCCGTCATCTGCGACTGTGTCGTGCACACCTCTGCCGAGGCGACAGCCGCCACCAACAATCCCGTTGCCAGCAAACCAATCCCGACTCTCTTCATCGCGCCCGCCATCAGTCCGTTTGACACTCACGAACCACAGCCAGTCTAGTACAAACACCACCGTCAGTGCTGTCGCCACCCTTTGAAGGTCCAGCCTCTTTCTTTTACTTTTGTCATCCTCTCGCGGAATGGGAGGACCTGCTTCTGCCTAGTCGTACTGGCTCAGGACAGTAACTCGACGTGATCAATTACAGGAACGTCCAGCATAGCCTTTATGGAGCGACACGTTAGGTTCGTCGTGGAATCGCCCATCCATCTCTTCAAGCTCCATCTCTATCTCGGCGCCTCAGGAAGCTGGAAATCGACGCCTGCATCGCGATTCACCCTCAGTGTTGCAGCGATATCAAGTTGGTCAATCGGTATATCGCTGCGATATTGGTCCCGAACATAGAGTGTGGTGCGCGTCAAAATGTAGTTATGGATCTGCTCAGGAGGGCGTCCGTCTTTGAAGACAAGCGTGATCGCTTCCTCACTCTCGGGGACTGAGGGCGGATACAGTACCTGATAGGCGGGTGCGGGCGGACCCTCGTCGTACTGCGGCGACTCGTACGGCGACTCGTAGCTGGCCGCCGGCGCTGAGTTATCATAGCCACCGGAGTCAGAGTACCCGAAACCAGGGTATCCCCACCCGATCCAGGAGGGAACAGCGTAACGAATTCTCGTGTTGTAAAACGATGGGTAGGACCCTCGATAGGCGTAGTAGGGCGGCCGGGCATTGTAGTAGCGTGGTCCGCTTCCCCGAAAACCAGGGGCAATGACAGGCCTGCTACTGGCGTAGCGAGGAGCGCCTGTGAACCCATGCGGAACGGAGGCAGTTGACCCCATGTGAAACGCCTGTGCAGAGTGACCCGAAAAGCCTCCTCGAGATCCACCGCGTTGAGCGTAGATGTGGAGAGTGAGGCCAACGATAAGTAGCGCAGATGCGGGTAGGCGCTTCATAGAAATATCTTACGCCTGCAGCAAAAAACTTGGCATCCTGCGAATAAGCAAAATCATAAGCTTATCCCCAGGGCAGTGAGCCAACGTTGAGAATCCGGGCTCATCACCCATTGAAAATTCCTCCATAACCTTCGGTTCGCGATAAACTTGCCCCAGAGCAACGCGGCGCGCAACGGGTTACCTCCGCTTGCGCAGCGCGTCCTACAAGCTACATGAACCACTTTGCGCCAATCCGGTTCGCCGCTGCTGCTGGGATAGCCCTTGCCGCATCCCTGCCCGCGCAATCACCGCAAAGCCAGCGGAACCCCCCCCCCGTCGCGTCCCAGGCTCCATCCACCCTCCCGGCGACGCCGCCTACTACAGCGCCGGTTCAGCCTGAGGTTCCTCTCACTCCGCAGCAGCGTCCCCCACAGCGCGCCCAGGTCACTTATACTGACGGCGCACTTTCCGTCTCTGCGGACAATTCCAGCCTCAACCAGATTCTTCGCGAGATCGCCAACAATACCGGCATGAAAATCACCGGAGGCGTCTCCGATGAGCGTGTCTTTGGGAAATATGGCCCCGCAGATCCAGCGCAGATTCTGGCCGCACTCCTCGATGGCACCGGAAGCAACATGATCCTTGTGCATCGCGAGGGCGAAGCCCACGCCGAACTCATCCTCACCCCACGCCAGGGCGGACCAACTCCACCCAATCCCAACGCGCACACCGTCGATGACAAACCCGATCCTCGCGACTCCCCACCCACCCAGGCCGCACAACCCGACCCTGCGCCCGCCCCGGTCACCCCGCCTGAAACCACGCCGGTAACCCCGGCCACGCCAGCGGCAGCGGCAGGGACCAACCCGGCCAACCCTGCCCAGCCCGATTCTCCCAACGGAGTCAAGACCCCGCAGCAGATCTACGAACAGTTGCAACTCATGCGCCAGCAACAACAGCAGACGCCCCAGCAACAGCAGACCACCCAGCCTCAATAGCGTTATTCGCGCAGAAAAAACGGGGCGGCCGCAGGCACACCCCTTATAAACATCCAAAAACCTAAAAAAATCTAGCTCTTAGCCGCTTGCGCCGAGACCACCGTCTGCGTCCGTCGCTCTGCCGCCACCTGCCGCACATGCATCTGGAAGATCCGGAACATCGATAAACAAACCCCGTAAGCCACCAGCACACCCACCGCCAAAGAAGCCAACACCGCACACACCAACACGATCGAAGTCACAACCGCTCCTGAATTCAACATTTGGCCACCGGCCCATTCCACCGGCAGCAATCTTTACCAAGCAATGCCATTGTTGCAAATTCTTCAGCGATTACAATGACCCGAACGTGTACCTCTATTGCTCCTTCGGATACATAGTTTGGGTCATTAGGTTGCCCCTCCCAAATCCCTCCTGTCGACCACCCATATCTCTCTTACCCACAGATGCCGTATTCTAGAGACTTGGCCGAACATCGTCAATCAACTCGCATGGGCATCACACACATCACGGTCCGCGGCGCTCGTCAGCACAACCTGCGCAACGTCGACGTCAGCATTCCACGCAACACCCTCACCGTGGTCACCGGACTCTCCGGCTCCGGCAAGTCCTCCCTCGCCTTCGACACCATCTACGCCGAGGGCCAGCGCCGCTACGTCGAAACCCTCTCCGCCTACGCACGCCAGTTCCTCGACCAAATGGAACGTCCCGACGTCGATGCCATCGACGGCCTCTCCCCCGCCATCTCCATCGAGCAAAAAACCACTAGCCGTAGCCCGCGCAGCACAGTCGGCACCATCACTGAGATCTACGACTACCTCCGCCTCCTCTACGCCAGCGTCGGCCAACCCCACTGCCCCAACTGCCATCGCCCCATCACCCGCCAGTCCGCCGAACAGATCGTAGAGCGCATCGCCAGCCTCTCCCCCGGCGAACGCATCACCGTCTACGCTCCCATCGTCCGCGGCCGCAAAGGCGAGTTCCGCGAAGAGCTCGAAGCCCTCGACCAGCAAGGCTTCCGCGCCCGCATCGACGGCGAGATGGTCGAACTCACCGAGGGCATGCGCCTCGAAAAGCGCAAAAACCACACCATCGAAGCCGTAGTCGACCGCATCATCCTCAAGCCCATTCCCACAGCAAGCAACTCTCAGCTCACAACAAGCGACTCCCAGCTCCCAGCTCAAAGCTCAAAGCTCAATTACGACACCCGCCGCCTCGAAACCTCCGTCCTCAAAGCCCTGCAGATGGCCAACGGCCTGGTCCTCATCGGCCTGCAAAACCCCGACACCCGCAAGCAGGAGGAAACCCTCTACTCAAGCTCCATGGCCTGCCCCGACTGCGGCATCAACGTCCCCCGCCTCGAGCCTCGCAGCTTCTCCTTCAACTCCAACTACGGAGCCTGCCCCAACTGCCACGGCCTCGGCAGCATCTACGACTTCGACCCCGCCAAGACCATCACCGACTGGTCGAAACCCCTCCTCGACGGAGCCATGGGCCCCGGCAGCGGCTCCGCCTACCTCCTTCGCCTCATCAAGCTCTTCGCAGAAAAGTACAAGATCAACATCAATCGCCCGTTCGAAGACCTCACCACCGAGCAGCAGAACCTCTTCCTCTACGGCCCCCCGCGCAACGAAGCAGGCCGCACCGGCTTCCACGGCATCTTCAACTATCTCCGCGCCAATCTCGAAGACACAAAATCCGAGGGCTACCGCGAGTACATGATGCAGTACATGTCCGCGACCCTCTGCGCCGTCTGCAAAGGCCGCCGCCTCCGCCCCGAATCCCTCGCCGTCACCATCCCCATCCCCACCGCAAACGCCAACGATCGGGTCGCCACAAAAATGGGTGCCCCAGGCATCGATTCTGATGCCTGGGTTTCCGGACAACAACCGGCTTCAAACACAACCCACGGCCTATCCATCGCCGACTTCACCGCCCTCCCCCTCGAACGCGCCCTCACCTCCGCGCAGCAGATGAACTTCACCGGCCGCGACCGCCTCATCGCCGACCGCCTCCAGCGCGAGATCATCGAGCGCCTCGAATTCCTCAACGCCGTCGGCCTCGGCTACCTCGCCCTCGACCGCAGTGCCGCAACCCTCTCCGGCGGCGAAGGCCAGCGCATCCGCCTCGCCACGCAAATCGGCTCCAAACTCCGCGGCGTCCTCTACGTCCTCGATGAGCCCTCCATCGGCCTCCACCAGCGCGACAACCAGCGCCTCATCAACGCCCTCGAAAACCTCCGCGACCTCGGCAACACCGTCCTCGTCGTCGAGCACGACGAAGACACCATCCGCAAAGCCGACTACGTCCTCGACCTCGGCCCCGGCGCTGGAAAAAACGGTGGCCATCTCATCGCCGACGGCACGCCGCAGCAAGTCATGGACAATCCGGCCTCCCTCACCGGCCAATACCTGGCCGGCAAAATCGAAATCCTTGCCCGCACCACCCCACGCGAACTCACCAACAACTGGATCACCGTCGAAGACGCCCACTCCCACAACCTCAAAAACCTCACCGTCCACTTCCCTCTTGGCGTCATGACGGTCATCACCGGAGTCAGTGGCAGCGGAAAATCCACCCTGGTCAACGACATCCTCTATAGGGCATTGGCAAAAGAACTCTACGGCTCACGCGAAGAGCCCGGCCAGCACGGCGCAATCATCGGCATCGATCAGCTCGACAAAGTCATCCAGATCGATCAGTCTCCCATCGGCCGCACCCCACGCAGCAACCCTGCAACCTATACCGGAGTCTTCACCGCCATCCGCGATCTCTTCGCCATGCTCCCCGAGTCGCGCGAACGCGGCTACAAACCCGGCCGTTTCTCCTTCAACGTGCAAGGCGGACGCTGCGAAGCCTGTCAGGGCGAAGGCCAGCGACGCATCGAGATGAACTTCCTCCCCGACGTCTACGTCCTCTGCGAAGTATGTAACGGCCGCCGTTACAATCAGGAGACGCTCTCCGTCAAGTTCAACGGCCACTCCATCGCCGATATCCTCGACCTCCCCATCGCCGACGCCGTCCCCATCCTCAAAGACATCCCCGCCGTCAACGTCAAACTCCAGACCTTGGTCGACGTAGGCCTCGGCTACATCCACCTCGGCCAATCCGCCACCACGCTCTCCGGCGGCGAAGCCCAGCGCATGAAGCTGGCCCGCGAGCTCTCCAAACGCCAAACCGGCCGCACCCTCTACCTCCTCGACGAGCCCACCACCGGCCTCCACTTCGACGACGTCCGCAAGCTCCTCGAAGTCCTCCACCGCCTCACCGACCTCGGCAACACCGTCATCATCATCGAGCACAACCTCGACATCATCCGCAACGCCGACTACGTCCTCGATATGGGCCCCGAAGGCGGCGAAGGCGGAGGCCGCATCGTAGCCCACGGCACACCGGAACAGATCGCCACCGTCCGCGAGTCCCACACTGGCGCCTTCCTCGCCCGCTACTACTCCATGCACCCGGAAGCCTTCGCCAGCCGCAACGGAGCAAGCAACGCCGGCCCGCAACCCGCCACCATCGCCGCCGCGCCCGATGCCGCCAAAAAACCGAAGGCCAAATTCATCGCCCCGGAAAAGAAAACCGGCGTCGCCAAAGCCAACAGCCAAAAGCCCGCAGAAAGAACTGAGCCAAAAGCAAAAAAGAAGTCCACAATAAGCAAGACAAAGAAACAAAACCACCTGACATAGTGTTTCCACAGTCGTAACTCATTTCACACGAACGAAGCATGAACGACCTGACTCCCAACTCGTCCCCTGTGGTACGTCCCTTCTCAGAAGAACCCGCCGTCACCGTGCCGGTCTTCCGCCCCCCCGTCAGCCCCGAAGACCAGACCATGTTCTTCCCCAACGCGGAAGGCACCCCGCCCCCCGATCCTCCCGCCCGCATTCCCCACCTCGGCCACGCCGCTCTCTTCCTTGCCATCGCCGGCGTCCTCCTGCTGCTCACCCAGCTTATCTTTCTCGCCCTCGGCCACCCCGCCTCTACGGCGAAAGCGCTCTCCCCAAAGATCCTCGTCGGCTCCGAAGCCCTCGCCTACATCGCCACCCTCGCCATCTCCTGGTTCACCTTTCCCTTCCTCTGGAAGCGCTCCTTCGCCGATGGCATTCAGGCCAACCCCGACGCCGCCCGGCGCAACGCGCTCCGCCTCATCCCCATGGGCCTCATTCTGTCGTTTGCCGTCCAGGCCATCTCCTCTCTGGCCACCATGCCCAAAGACATCCCCATGGACGACTTCTTCCGCACCGCATCCGATGTCTGGCTCGTCACCGCCTTCGGCACCCTGCTCGCGCCGCTCTTCGAGGAGATTCTCTTCCGCGGCTTCCTGCTGCCGGCCTTCGCCATCGCCTACGACTGGCTCTCACTACCCCGCACCCCCGCCGCGCTCGAAGCCTGGCACTCGAACAACAAACTAACCCGCCCCGCGCTTATCTTCTCCGCCGTTCTCACCAGCATCCTCTTCGCCGCCCTCCACGGACAGCAAACGGCCTTCGCATGGCCGGTCCTCATCCTGCTCTTCTGTGTCTCCCTCGTTCTCAGCTACGTCCGTCTCCGCCTGCGTTCCGTGATGGCCTCGACCCTCATCCACGTCAGCTACAACGCCACCATCTTCCTCTTCGCCTTCGCCGCCACCGGGGGCTACCGCCACCTCGACAAGATTGCCCACTAACTAACCTACTGCCGTTGCTCCTGCAGTTGTCGTCGCCTGTTCTCCACTCACCCCTGAAAGCGTCATTTGGTCCGAAGCTGCTCACGCTTGTGTGAGCAGTGCAGTGGAGAAACCCCCGCATTTGTCTTTGCCGTTGTCTGTTCTTGCTTGTCATTCTGCCCCTGAGCGAAAAAAAGAGTCGAAGGGGAAGACCCCGCACTTTGCTCTTGTTGCCCCTACAGCTTCCGCACCAACACAAGCAGCAGATCCAGCAGCGGCTCCTGGCTTTTCAAAATCCGTCGCCTCGCCTCATCCAACGTGAACCATCCACCCCGATCCACCTCTGGAAAGCTCTGCACCCGTCCCGACCGTGGTGGCCACTCCATCTCAAAGACATTGCTTCGCAAAAGCGCTGGATCGCAATCCCCTTCCACCGCCCACGCGGTAACCACCTTCCCCGCAGTCTGCTTAACAGTGCCAACCTCCACCAAATCTCCACTCACCTCAAAGCCGGTCTCCTCAAAAAACTCCCGCCGCGCCACATCAATCGACTCTTCACCGGCCTGATACTCCCCTTTAGGAATCGACCAAGCCCCTTCATCCTTCTTCGACCAAAACGGCCCGCCGGGATGAACAAGAAACACCTCCACTCCATCCCGTCGACGATACAAAATAACCCCAGCACTTCGCTTCGCCATAGAAATCACTAAACCAGAGAACCCTCACACAAAGCAAAAACACTAGTTGTGTTGTCGTTGCCGTTGCTTTGCCGCTCCGTTCGTCACTCTGACGCTGAGCCTGTCAAAGGGTCAGAAATCTCAGATTTCCCTTTTCCCTAGGCCACATAAAATCAATGATTTACCAAGGATTCCCCTAAAAAACACTAGCAAAATCGCTTGTCAACCCCCAAATCCATCTAACCAACACAAAGTAAAAGAGATCCAAGTGGCGTATTCTCCCTGTCCCGCCTGCTATACTTAAAACAGTAAAAGAAAAGACCCTGGACAAATCCAGGGTCTTCCCATTTAACACCGCTTCCAAGGAGACCCAAATGATAACCCGGGTGAAAACAGGACCTTGCAGCCCACCCACCTGAAGAATCAAGCCTTTCCACGCGAAGTCCAAACCTAACCCCAATGTTTGGAATACTTTGCGCAAAAGCCACCCGGGTAGGGGTACCCGATTACAATCAAGATCGAGCCAACCATGTCCCAGTCTAAACACGACCACCGCACCACTCTCCTTAACCTCATCGCCACACACTCCTTCAAGCTCGGCAACTTCACCCTGGCCAGCGGCAAAAAATCGGACTACTACATCGACTGCCGCATCACCACCCTCCACGCCGAAGGTGGCCGTCTCTCCGGCTTAGTCCTCTACGACCTCATCCGCGAGCACGCCCCCCATGCCGAAGCCGTAGGCGGACTAACCATGGGAGCCGACCCCCTCGTCTCCAACACCGCCTCAGCCAGCGCATGGGCCCTCGCCGACCACCACGAGATCCTCGAGCTCTCAGACGAACTCCACCTCGACGCCAAAGCCACTCACGACGAGCCCGAACCCACCCTCATCCACGGCTTCCTCGTCCGCAAAGCCGAAAAGACCCATGGCACCGGGCGCAAAATCGAAGGCTTCCTGAAGCCTGGTGCGCACGTCGTCATCGTCGACGACGTCTGCACCACCGGCGGCTCCACCATCACCGCAATCGAAGCCACACGCGAAGCCGGCATGAACGTAGCCTGCGTCCTCTGCCTCGTCGACCGCGAGCAGGGCGGCCGCGCCAACATTGAAGCGACCATCCCCGGCGTCCCCTTCCTCTCCGTCTACACCGCCACCGAGATCCGCGCCGCTCACATCGCCCAACAAAACAAAAAACGATGAGCGGTGATCACTCTGGCAGCGAGACGCGGTTATTCATCGACGTAATCTCCGGAACGTCTCCGCTCGACTCCACCGTCACGCTCCCGCCTTTCCACTCCGCACCCTTCGACAGCACAAGCTCAACCGCAGCGGTCTTCGGAAACAGATCAAGCGGGGCCTTGATAGCAGGAACCGTAGCTGTCGCCAATACCTTCCCGGCCTTATCGCGAAGCACAACCTTCGAAGCCGGTGCGTCGACGGAACCAAGGCTGTGCACAGTAACCTTCACGCGGCCACCATCCACCTTCACATCATCCTCACCGATACCAAGATCGGGCCGCGACCAGTACGGCACCCCTTTCTCCACCAGCTTCAACTCCAAAACAGTAGTGGCATGCGGCGGAAACGTAACGTCAACATCGCGGCTGCGCTCAAACTCTACCGTCCGGGTAGTGACATCGCGCAAAGGAGCATCCGCCGACGAACCCTGCACACCCTGCACAACCTCCCACTTACCCGGATCAATCTCCCACCCCGTCATGTTGGCCTTCACCGCAACGGGATCGAGGTTGTAAGCGACGACTTTGAAATGAGCGGGAGTAGATTCAGGGATAAGAATTGCAACACTCTGATCGTTCCCCGGCGATTGGAACCTCCAACTGACAACGTTGCCCGGATAATCATAGTTCCGCATCAGAGCCACGCCACCCAGCCGCGCCCTCTGCAACTCACCATTGTTGAAATAAATTCGATCGATCCACAAACTGCCTTCCGTATTGAGAAACTGCCGATCGACAGCCGTCTCGATCTGCAAGGCATAGGCCTTCTCCAGATACGTCGTATCGCCGCTCACCTGCCACGCAAGATGCAACGGCGTCTCCGTCGTCGAAGGCTTCGTCGCCGCAGCAACAACCTGCTTCCCCCACTCCTTGCGCAACCCAAGCATATCCATCGCATCGGAGTTGATCGACTGCAGTGCGATCGGGCCTTCGTCCATAAACGGTTGAATGTATTTCTTATCGCCGGTCCATCGATAGGCCGCCCACAGAATGAACCACGGACGTTCTATGCCGGTGGGAAGGTCTTCGTCAGTCTTGAAGTTGATGGTGGTATGGACGGAGTATTTGCCATCCTTATCCAGCTTGCGGTGAGCCAGCAGTCCGTCGGCGAGTTCCAGCACCATCTTGCGAGTCTCCGGAGCACCGTTGAAGAGCACCAGTTGCAGCGCCGGATGAAACACCATATACGAGCTGTCCTTCGACCATCCCCACACACCCTCCTCCGACATCTTCGCCCCATTGAAGTACGCGGACCGGATGTGCCGGTGGCCTGCGGCATTAATGCCCGTCAGCCACTCCAGGCGGCGGGCGGTCTCCATCGCTCGCTCGATCTGCTTCGGACTGCCGAAGTCGATCTGCATCGACTGGCCAAGCACGTTGAGCCCGTCTTCATAGCTGTGTAGCTCATCGGCTTGAATCGTGGCCAACCCGTTGGTGAACATGTGCTGGTCGTACATGGCGTCCATGGTCTTCAGCAACGAGGTCTTGATCTTGTCCGGTGTTGCGCCCATGAAGGCTGTACCCGGCCACCAGTTCAGGAAGTCGCTGTCGTCGGAGAGTCCGCCTCCGAACTCGCCGTTCTCGATCTGGCGGTTGTCGATATACCAGTTCACCAGGCGTTTGAGGTAGCCGAGGTCTTCTACTTGCAGGAAGGCCCATGTCGGCACTCCCTGCGGCGTGGTTGGAAGGATGAATGGAGGTTTGTCCTGCTCACGGTTCATCTCGTGCCAGTAGATGCGGCCTTGCACGTGGTCCGGGTTCACTCGCAGCAGGTCGGTAATGTCGGCGTCGAAGCGGTTGAAGAGGTTCAGGCGTCGCGAGCCTACGGACTCTTCGACCATGTTGGCATAGTTGTCGCGGACCTGCGTGAAGCGGTCGATCTCGTGCTCTTTGGCTGCTTCCTTCCATGGCTTGAAGATCAGGCGTACTTCGGCGCCTTCAATGGTTGACGGCCCGAACTCGGCGCTTGCTGAGGCAATGGTGAGGTAGAGGCTCTTGCCGTTGGGCAGGATGCGATCGCGAGTGTCGAGCCAGAGTGTGTGAGGTTCGCCTGGTTTCACGGAGAAGCTGAAGTCGAGCATGTTCCGCATCGGCCAGAGAGGATCTTTAATTTGAATGTTGAGCGGGATGTAGTCGCCATGAGTTGGCTTGAGGTTGAGGGACGGGAGGTCGATGGCGATTCCGTCCAGGCCGCCACCCATGTTCTCCCAGCCGTAGGGGTAATAACATACTTGACACAGGCGATGAATGAGCGTACATTTACCTCATGGACGCGCCTAAGACACTTCAGCAAGCCATTGTTTACTTCTCCGATAAAGATCGGGCTTTTCAGTTCGCGCTCAACTATCGCTGGCCGAACGGTCTTGTCTCTTGTCCTCGCTGCGGCTCTGAGAAACATGCGTTTATCAAGACCCGCCGCATCTGGGAGTGCTATGGCTGCAAGAAGCAATTCAGCCTCAAGGTGGGGACGATCTTTGAGGATTCCGCCATCGCTCTCGACAAGTGGATGATGGTCGTGTGGATGCTTACCAACTGCAAAAATGGCGTCTCCAGTTACGAGATTGCGCGGAGCATAGGCGTCACTCAGAAGACCGCTTGGTTCATGCTGCACCGGGTACGCAAGGCGATGGAAACCAATGCTTATGATGGCCCTCTTGGAGGCCCGAACGCCCCGGTTGAAGTAGACGAGTCCTTTGTTGGTGGCGATCCGAAGAACTGGCATAAGAGCAAGCGTGAGGCGCATCGCAAATCGGTTCGCCCTGAGCGCGTGCGCACCTATCAGAATCGCTTCACTCACAAGACCTCTGTCATCGGAATGCTTGACCGGGAGAGCCGCCAGATTCGCGCCAAGGTCGTGCCGAACGTCAAGCGCGACACGTTGCAAAAGGAAATCCTGAGTACCATCACTCCCGGTTCGCGCGTTCACACAGACCAAGCGGTTGCCTATACGAGCTTGCAAAAGACGTACATCCACGAGACGGTCAATCATGCGATGGAATATGTTCGCGGCGAAGTCCATACCAACTCGCTCGAAAACTTCTGGTCGCTGTTGAAGCGCAATCTGGCCGGAACCTATGTAGCCGTTGAACCGTTCCATCTCGACCGTTACCTCTCTGAGCAAGTCTTTCGCTTCAACCACCGTAAGGGCTGGGACGATGCGGGACGCTTCCACCTTGCCATGAGTGGTATTGCTGGCAAGCGGTTGACCTATGCGGAACTCACCGGAGCGAACGGGTCCCACTAACAAGCGGCAAGGGCGCGGCAAACGTAATCACTAACCCTTGCTGGCTTTCTTTGCTTTACGAACTGGCTTCTTCGATTCCTTCGCAACTGTCGTCTTCGGGACGCGAAAGAGTGCCGTCATCGTCTTTCCGAATCGCTCTAGTGCTTCGGGGCCTTCGTGGTATTCAGGCTTCAAGATTCATACTCTCTTTCTGCGGCATTTCAGCGGCGGTATAGTTCTTTGTGGATTTGCTGCGCTGATTTGATACTCCTTCCCCAAAGAATCTTTCAGCACGAAATTGAAAGTTCCATTTCCATCAAGCTTGAGCGGGTCTTTTGCTTTCAGTTCGAATCGAACCCATCCCTCAATCGCCGCCCTCGGTTCGAGCGATGTTGGAAGGGCAGGGAAAAGCGGCCTGAGTGTTTCAGATTGCGCGTCCGTTATTATGAGCCGCTGCTCGACTGTGGTATCGAAACAATATTCAAATATGCCATCTCCTACATCAAAGGCGTTGAAATCCTTTTCTCTCACCAATGGCACTTTGACGCCGTCGATCTCGACACTCCCACAAACATCGCGAACATACTGCGTCTCCGAAGAGGTATTCACCACATACAATCTCGACGAGAATATCGGTGTCCGTCTCGAATGGCTTGCCAGGCTTTACACTCTCCCAGAATTGGCGAGTTATTTCCATATTTGCGTCTTTTTGCCCCCTGACAATCCTGTAAATTTCACCATCCAGCTTTGGCTTCGAAGAACGAATGCCAGCCTTCCAACTACGATAAAAAGAATAGCCACTCGAAGCGAGACCAACCGCAAAAAGGAAAAGCCCAGTTACCAGCCATCCATAGCTATGAACTGTGGGTGCGGAAATAGCGGACGGGGTCATAGCCGGAGCCCCCGGCGAGTGGATTGACCACGGCGGTTTGATATCAGCCCATGTAAATATGCAGGCCAGAGCAGCCAACAGCAGGATGCTCTCGGCCATCCACTTGCCCACTTTTCGCAGCTTCCAAGAGATTCTAGACATAAGTCGTTGTGCGCCTGTCCGCCGGATGGGTAAACACTTGACGCTAAAGGTAGTCTCATATGGATACCTGCGTCAAGTATGTTATTACCCTTCCCGGTGCAGGCCGTGGCTTAAAGCGAAAAGGTCCGGCTATCGCCGGACCTTTCTCTTTGCTACTGATTTAAGAATAGCAGATTCGGGCTAACTAATACGCCAAGTGGAAGTCGTTGAACAGTAATGGGTTACATGGTCTTGGGACTTGACATGCGATTTTGCTGATGTTTTTGAGGGTCGGCGCATTCACATTTCTAAAATATACGAATCCCCGACCAACCTCTCTAAATTGCCGAAAACCCGACTTTGCAGGGAACTAGCGCGAACGGCGTAAATGAAGCTCTCAAGCCAAGCCAACGAATACGGACTAGTTACTGAACTCTGTGGACGCCTGGTAAACGGTAAGAACCGTCGAGAACTGAGGTCTCTGGGCCGTACAGACGCATCGTCAAATTGAAATCTCCCACAGGTGCGGGTAACCAGTTTGATGTGTCTGTTGGCTTGTCTTTCTGGATCAAGATCGTCAACGAGCCGTCGGCTGCCTTCTTCATTCCGTCTGTCGTGTTTCCGAAGCTGTAGCGGCCGAAATCATTTTCGACAAAGAGCATGTCCGAGGCATACATCGCCATATTCCAGAAGACGATGACGGGCGGGAATTTGTCGGCGTCGAAGTGAAGCACGTATTTGTTCGCGCCTGTAAGTGGCTCTCCCTTGTCATCAACGCTGGTATTCGGATAGATGACCTGATCAGAGATCTGGGCAGCGGATTCGTACTTGGCGAGAGCTGCACGAAGCCCCGGATCGAAGCCTGCACGGCCACCTGCAAAAGTGTACTTCCATCCGTTCGTTGTTTCTCCTGCTGCTTTCCATTTGCTGTCGACGATCTGCTCGCCGGTCTTGATGGCCCGAGCAAGGCCGCGCTTTGTGGCCTCATCGAGGGTCTGCCACTCGAAACCTCTGCTTACGCTGAGGCCAATCTGACTGAAGGATGCGACCTCCGTGTCGTCGGAGTCTGACGCTACAGAGAGCTGGCGGTGCATCCAGTACCCGAGTTCGTCAAAGTAGCGAATCTCCTTCGGTGCGGAGCTTTGATAGGCGGGGATGGTGGGGCGTTCGACTGGACGTTTGTAGCCTAGGCCGTAACGTAGATAAGCCGACAGGGGCATGGCGAAGAAGCCGTTCTGGGCCTCGCGAGCTTTAGGCAGGTCGGGTGTGCCGTTGACGAAGACGCGCACGCCAAGGGCTCCCACTCGTGTGCGGCTTTTGACCTGTATCATCTCGCCGGGAATGCTACCGACGAAGTCAGGACCGGTGATGAGATAGACACCCGGCTGCTCGCCCTTGATACCACCGACGTTGTGGATGACTTCATCGAACGAGTCGCCGATCTGGGCGATATACCAACGCGGCGCGGAGAGCTTGGGTACGAAGAGGACGAGCGGCTCGTCGGTCACGTCGAAGTTGCAGTAGCTATCGATTGTGACATTGTTTGGAGTGACGATGAAGCGGTCCTTGGCAGTCTTGAGGTCAGTGAACTTGTGGAAGTCGTTTAGGTAGGTTCCGCCAGCCTTGAGTGAGCCGGGTATGAGATTGCCGTAAAACTGAAGAGGATACCCCCAGAGGTAGGCTTGCACGCCCAGGGTGTAGGCGTTCTCTTCGCGGGCTTGTTCGGCTGACATTTTCGGTGCAGCGGTTGTGGCGTCCTGTGCACGCACGGACACGATATACACATTGAACGTCAGGAAGAATGAAGCGAGAAGAACAAAATTAGGTGTACGCTTCCAGCTTCGCATAAACTGCTCTCCTCCTGATTGCGGTTCCCTTTAGGGCCAACCCTCACTGGCGCAATCTTACAGGCCCTTTTCAGCTAAAGGGTGTACCTCCCTGGAAACGGGGTTTCGGCAACTACGCTTCGGCAGCCGAGCTCTAAGGGGCCCAAGAGAGGGATATGGGCGCCCACCACTCCGCTGACAGCGAAACACATGAACCTTTTGAGACTCCCTTCACTCGCTGGCATGGTTGAACACACCAAAGGGCTTTGGAGTCTTTAGGGCGGGGATGAATGCTTCGATGGTGGAGACGCCGCCGCTTCAGTCAGGGACATGAAGCTACAAATTGATCGATTTTGGGTCGAACGAGCCAGCAGGGGTATGGAGTCTTGGTTACCTGCAAGGTGAGAACCTGGGTTGATTCGTTGAAGTTCCAGGTGACTGTGTTGGCGCCGGCAGAATCGGTTGCCGATCCTGAGTCGCCGGTGAGGTCTAGTCCAACCTGCTGATTGGCGGATTGCTGGAGACAGCTAAACCGCGCCCTGGTGATGTTTGGATATTGAACGGAATCGCACATGTCTCCATGTTAACTCTCTGCTCGTTTCGATGGTGTGCTCAGGGCCAGAGGTTACGGAGGTAGAGCCAGCCGAAGGTGCAATAGGCGCGGAGCCTGGGCCAAAAAGGAAGCGCGTTGGTGACGTGACAGGTTCGAACGGTTTCAAAGAGGCCGCCTCCACTGTGTCTGAGGACTCCCGCGCCAAGGGTTTCGCCGGTTCCTGCGTTGATTTTTTCGATGCGGAAGGGCATCTGGGAGAAGGTGACGGGAATGGCTCCCACGCGGGCAGCACGACGGATGTTGCCAAGCAGGCGGTACTGGGAGCCGTTGTAGTGGAAGCGGCATTCCAAGTTGAAGCCTTCGGGGCCGGCGTCTTTGTCTTTGGGTTGAACGATTGCCTGGATGAGCGGTGTGAAACCGCCGAGGGTTGGGTGCGTGAGGTCGCCGTTGATCTCCGCTACGGTGGTGTCGCCGGCGAGAAAGGCATCGAGGTTGAGGATACGAAAGGTGAGGCTGAGGGTGAGGGGTATGGCTGAGTTGATTTCGCGTGTGCGCCCTTCGCCGATTGGGGCTTCGAGGGCGAACGCGCCCTTCATCGTTCTGCTGAAGGTGATCCCTACGCCGGGGACCTTCATCTGTGTGGCGTTCCAGGTTAATGGGACGCCTTCGGGTTTCATCTCGGTCTCAATGTAGCGGTAGGCGTCGGAGTAGCCCATGTCGATGAGGGTTGCAGCGGTGATTTTGCCGAGGAAGAAGTCGGGGTCGAGAGGGACGGGGTAGCGGGGCTTGATGACATGGACCTTGACCGGTTCCGTCAGGGAGGATGGGCGCTTCGATGCTGCGATTCTCTGGTTCAGTTCTTCGATTTGTTTGAACTCTTCGAAGACGCGACCGTTGCCGGACATCTCGATCATGTGGACATACTGGTTGAAGGCACCAGGGAGGTACTCGTGTGTGTTGCCGATGCACCAGACCAGCCAGAGCTCTTCGGAGCCCATGTTGACTGCGCCCATGAGATTGGCGTCCTTGATCCAGACGGCGTCGGTGTACCAGTCGCCGTTGACGAGGACCGCGGGCATGAGGATCGGGAGGGAGATGCCTGCGACGAGAAGGTCGAGGGTGAGTTGGGATTTGGAGATGACCTCGGCGGTCTTGTGGCTGAAGTTGCAGACGTTGAAGGTTCCGGACATGCCGGAGGAGCGGTTGATGGCTGTGACGTCGATGCCGAGGTGAGGAAAGACGTCTTTGCGGATGCCACTGTTGCTGGTCATTCCGGTCATGTCCCAGGCGTGGAGATATTGCTCGATGGGCATGGGAGCGCCGAAGTGCAGGACGTTGAGGGTACGCCAGCGATCGCACATCTCGTTGGGGGAGAGGCCGGAGAGGAGCATGGCGAGGTTCATGGTGCCGCCGGAGGTGCCGTCTCCGTGGGCGAATTTGATGCCGAGTTCGGCGAGGGCGCGGATGACTCCTGCCTGATAGGCGACACGCATTCCACCGCCGGCGAGGATCAGAGAGCGGCGGGGGCCGGTGTATCCGGGGATGGTTGCGTCGAGTGATGGGTCAGCCATTTTGTTTGTTGGTCTTGAGCAGGAGCATGAGGACTCCGGTGATTGCTTCGAGGATGAGGAAGATCAGGAAGAGAGTGTGGGGCCTTTGTTCGGTAAAGAGTGAGACGAGGCGGCCGAAGACTCCGGACCAGACGATGATGAGGAAACTGTTGCGGAACGGCTGTGAGGTGAAGATCTGCTGGCGCCAGCGCCAGGAGAAGCATCCGCAACCTAGTTCCAGGCCTTTTAAGAATCTGTACTGGCTTGAGAGGGTGGCGGCGTCGATGGCCGACATGGAGTTGAGGTCGACGTGGAAGACCAGGCGCAGCTCCCATGGGGCGACGAAAAGTCCGCAGAAGCCGACGACGATGAGGGTGACGATGTAGAGGTAGAAGAAGAATTTTGTGATGAGTTCCATGTTCACCGCCTGACCTGAAACCAGTACCAGAGAATGAGGCAGCCGCTGAGTGCGTCAAACGTTGCAATCGCGAGGGCGACGACGGAGAAGACCTGACGCTCGACACCGAGGATGACGGCGGAGGAGGCTCCGAACTTTTGCAGGGCGGACCAGAAGATGGCCACGGACTGATTGGATGGGCTTCGCATGGCCTGCAGGAGCATTCCGCCGAAGATCGCCATGAACATACCGATGGTCGAGAAGAGCTGCTCGGAGATGGGGTTGCGATCGGCGCCGACGAGGGCGAGGACGAACTGCGGAGCGAGGAGCTGGACCAGGCCGCTGATGATGGTCGCAGCGGAGATGAGGAGGATGAGCCAGTAGACTAATTTTTTTGGCTGGGAGTTCGGAGGCTGGGAGCTCGGTACTGGGGACACCATGCCACGACGAAGTAGACCATCATCGCGAACCACTGAATCGTCCAAAGGGCTACCCTCCATTTGTTCAACATGATCCACCGGCTCAGGATGTCCTGAAGCTGGGTCTGGTCGGTAATGCCCTGCGCCATGATCGCGTTTAAGGGCAGGATGAGTTTTATGGTCAGCACGGTCGCCGCGATGACAGCCAGCAGGACGACGATGGGAACCCAACGGAGCTTCGTACGCCACTCCGCGACCAGCATGACCAGGTTTGCAGCAATCATCGCTGCTGTCATTTTGGTGAAGAATGCGGTGGCGGCGGTGACTTGCGGTACGAATTGCAGATAGTACGTGGAGACGGTGAGTTTTGGGGCTATCGGGAAAGAAAACAGCAGGAGGGACCATCCTGTGCCGAGGTACATGGAGATGCACAGGAAGAGAAAGGCGTCGACAGCGAGAAGAATATAGTTTTTCAAATGCAGTCTCCTGGCGCAGGTTTGGCTGTTGGCGGGGGGAGCCATTCCTGGCTTTGGCCTAGATTGACTATGGATTCGAGGCCCTGCGGGGCGGTGGTGGGTGGGTGGGTGAAGCTGAGGAACCAGCTCTCGAAGTGGTCGTCGAGGATACCTTCGGCTTCGGGGATGAAGGCTGTGAATATGGGATCTTTGCCGATCTCGAGTTGCTTGAGTGGCCGGAGGCGATCGATGGCGCCGATGCAGAGTCGGGCCGAACCTTTTTTGAAGAGGGAGAAGCCAGTCTTGCCGTGAAAGTAAACGGAGGACTTCATAAGGAGGCCGCGGAAGTTGCAGAAGTTGGCGGCTCCGGTGGAGAAAGAGAGCCAGGGATTGGGCTTGTCGATTTCGACGAGCATGCCGAACTGGCCGTCGAGGTCATATTGGGCGCTGACTTTGGTGTCGGTGATCTGGAAGTCGAGGTTGGCTTGATGTTTGGGCATGCCCCAGATGCCTTTGCCGCCTTTGACGGAGACTTCGGTGGAGACGGGGAGGTCGAAGACGTATTGGCCGACGTCGTAGTGTTTGGAGAAGAGCAGTCCCAGGAGACGGGGGGCGGGCTTGAGGCCGTGGGTGCAGGCGATGGCGATGCTGTACTCGATGTATTTGCCGATGTTGGTGATTTGGTAGTTGACGACTGTGATGACGAGGAGGCCTTTGTTCCAGAGACGGAGGGCGTGGAGTTCGTTTCCGGGCATGAGGGCTTCGGCTTTATCGGCGTTGATGGGGAAGACGGCCATGAGGACTGGGGTTTTGTGGCACGCTACGGGCATCTGGAAGGGGATGCCATCGACGAGGGAGTATCGGCCGGATTGCTGTAGCACGCGCTTCGGTATGGACATGCGATGCTCCTATGTTTTTTCGAGTTCCTGATAGATGAGCGGGAAGGTGTCGCGGCTGGCGTCTTTGCCCATGAAGACGTCGAGATGACCGTAGTTCGGCAACATGTGCAGGGTGTGGCGATTGGTTGTGTGGTCATTGAACCATTCGAATGTTCGCTCCTGGCTTTGAGGCAGGAAACAGCGATTGTTGACTCCGGCGAAGAAGGCGAAGCGTGCGTCGGTTTGAGGTGGAGCGTGGAGGAGATCGAAGGGTAACTCTTTGAGGTTGTCCACGGGGACGAGATGTCCACGATTGACGCACTGGATCATCTGGGAGAAGAAGGTGAGCGGGACTTTCGCGAATTCCTGACGAAGCCAGGTGTGGGTTTCGGGGTTTAGATTGGCGTGGGACCAGAGGGCTGGGAATCCTGCTCCGTAGGTGAAGCTGACCATCTTGCAGACGAGGTTGTTGCACTCGTGATGAGTGAGGCGGACGGTTTCGGCGATTGATTTTGCGAGAAAGGTCGGCGCGACGATTCCCCATTGCGGATCGAGATAGGGAGTCATCCTACGAAGAAACGGAACCGACAGGCTCATCTTGAACGACGCCCAGGGAGGGATGATCGTGTGGAGCGAGACGGCGTTGCTGACGATCACATTGACTTTGGGGACGAGGCCTGAGATTGCAGAAATCATGAAACTGGTTGAGCCCTGACAGTGGATGACGGCTTTGACGGTGGGGGCGCCGGTGCGACTGACGATGGTGTCGATCGCTACGGGGTGGTCGTAGGCCGCGGCCTTGTCGAGCGTCCAGCGGTTGAAGGGGAGATCGATGCTGGCGCGCCAGTTTTCGAGCCAGACATCGTAGCCGCGTTCGATGAGATAGTCGACGATTGTGGTTTCAACGGGTGCGCGAAAGAGGTTCGCTCGAACTCCGGCACCGTGCACGAGAACGACAGGTCCCTTGGTGGGAAGAGTTGGCCCTTGAACGTGAATCAGGTTGCAGGCAAAACCGTCTTTCGCAATGAAGGGAACGATCTCTTCACGCCAAGGTTCACGCGCCGGAAGCTGTTGCGGGGAGGTGGCCATGTTCGTCTCCAGGTGATACGTGGCCCACGACCGGAGGACTATCAGGCTACAGCTGAACTTCAGAAAGAAGGATAGCAAAATTTGCTTCCCGCCAAGGATACTCTTCCCTACCCTTTGCTTCCCTAGAAATTGTCAACTTTCACGGGGTTATCTTCGTCATTGTCGAGGTAGTAGCTGATCGTCGCATTTGCTCCGTTGAGTTTCATGATGGCGTAGCCATGAGTCAGGAAGGGGCCGTTTGGGACTGGCCTAATGGTGTCGTCGGCCAGGATCTCGGGATGCTGGACCGTTGGCGGTTGCGTTGAGATTACCGGTACCGCGCCATTTCCGACACAGCGCATGAGGATGCCTAGCCGCTTCTCGTAGATGACCAGATCGTGTTCGTGTCCGCAGAGCCAAACTGCGAAGTTCGGGAGGATGTCACCGAGTTGGACCTGCAGTTTCGGATTGACGGCGAGCGCGGGTTGTCCTGCAGGCGGTGGAGAGACGATGTTGGAGTAACGCGTGAAGAGCTGATGGTGAGAGAGAAGAACGGATTTGCGAGTTCCTGCTGTGGCGATTCGCTGCTTGACCCACGCAACTTCGGTGTCCTGAAGCGAGGTCGGGTCGGCGCCATTCGGCGTGCGATCGTTGAGACCGGTATCGATCATGACAAATTGCCAGTTCGCATTTCTCAGGCAGCAGTAGCTTGCGGGTTGATTCAGTTGTTTGAGCAGCGAATAGTATGACGCGCCACCGCTGTACATATCGTGATTGCCGGACAGAGTGAAGCTTGGGATTTTGTTTGGATCGAAGTACTGGTTCCAGATTTGGAGAAAGTAGTTCTGGACTTCGAAGTCGGTGCAGGAGTAGTAGATGTCGCCGAGATGTATGACCACATCAGGTTGCTTGCGGGCAATCTGAACCATCACTTGCTTTGCTTCGTCCGTTCCTGTGCCCCAGTCTCCAACGATGGCTACGGTGGCGTTGTCGGGGAGTTTGCCGTCGATGACAAAGTCGTCGATGGAGTTGTAGACGATGTAAGGCACCTTTGCATTGGCAAGCTTGATAGCAGCCTGAAACTCCGCATATTTTTCTTCTACTTCAACCCAGCGGGCGTCGCATTGCTGGTACTTTGCAAATTGCAGCGACAGAGCCGCGGCCTGAGCTGCATTGCCATTGAGCTTCGCCATCGCGATCTGACGCGCTATGTTCGAACAATATTGGATGAGAGAACCGACGTCCTCTGCGGCTGCGGGGCCAGTGGCGCTGGGAGGTGACAACGGCGTGCCTGCGGCTTCTGCTTCGGCATCGATTGTCGCGGCCTGAACCATCTGATTGCTCGTGTCCGGCCGCTGAACAACTTTGGTTTCGCCGATCGACTGAGCCTGAGATGATGAGGCGCTCTTTGCGACGACTTCGTCGACGGCGGATTGCCAAAGCGAGAGATCGGGGTCGCGAATTGGTTTGATGGCTGACACAGGAGGCTCCTTCGTTGTTTTGTTCCTGCATTCCCTCTAGACGGACATGATGGCGCGCATGAGATCGACCATGCCGCATCCCTGGAAATCAATTGTTCGGCCAAGGTCGATCGCATTTTTGAGAAAGATATCCTTCACCGAAGCGGGGTCCCCGCGGTACTCGGGATGAACGGAGAGGAATGCAGCGATAGCACCTGAGACATGCGGAGCAGCCATGCTTGTTCCACTTCGCTCTTCATATTCGTAGCCTTGATCGCTGTGGATGGAACAGGAGATGACCTTCTCTCCGGGTGCGACGATGTCGGGTTTATGACGTCCGTCGCCGGTGGGGCCTTTTGAGGAGAAGTAGGAGACTCCATAGGTGTGGGGTTGCGACTTGTGGACCGAGCCGACAGCGATGGCGTCCTTCGCATTGGCAGGATCGGTGATGGAGTTGGAGAGCCAGGTGGGAACCTGCTCACCGGTATCTAACGTGGCGGTGCCGTAGCCGGAGTTTCCGCATGAGATGACGACGATGATGCCGGAGTCGACGGCTCGCTGAACCTCATCACACAGCGGGCTGTGGCCGCAGCCATACCACTTCGGATCGAAGGGATAGCCGAGGCTCATGTTGACGCCGTCGACGACGATCTTGCGGCTGTTCGCGTTGAGCTTGCGAACGTATTCGAGTCCGAGGATCGCGTTCGATGCTGAACCGGTGCCGTCGTCTTCGAGGACTTTGACGTTGATCAATGTTGTTAGCGGCGCTACGCCGGAGGGGCAGCCGTCGAGGGTGACGATATTTGCGTCGTCCTGTTCTTCCAGGTAGGTCGCGGCTTTGTAGGGAGTGCTGTCGGCCTTCGGTTGGGAAGCGCCTGCGATGATGCCGGCGACGTGGGAGCCGTGGCCGTTGCGGTCGTCGAGCGTCAAGGAGTTGGAGAGGTTTTTGTCGAGATCGGGTTTGAGGATGTTTTTGAAGTGAGGATGATCGGAGCGGATTCCGGTGTCGAGGACTGCCCAGCAGATTCCCTTTCCGCGAGCGTCGAAGGAACGCCAGCCTGCGGCGGCTTTGATGGTTGTAGTTGAGTCGAGCAAGTGAGTGTAAGTGATCTCGTCTTTCCAGATGCGGTGCACCAGTGTTCGTTGGGTGGCGAGATCGCGAATGTCCGCTGGCCGCAGACTTGCGAAGAGGTAGTAGTCGCTCTCTCTTACCTTGTAGCCTTTGCTCTCGAGGAAGGCTTTCACTTGCGATTTTGCCTGGGCTACGCCCTGATCGATGCCGTCTTTGGCCTCTACAAGCGTGATGATGACGGGAATAGGTTGAGGAGCGTAGGCTGACTGCGCTGCGATCGCCGAACGCACCGGAGGAGAGATAAGGAAATTTTTGAAGTCGGGTTGCTGCGGAGTGGTCATCTGGCCTCGTCCCGGATGATCTTAGCAATTCTCTCGGCTAAAGCTCCGATGGTGCGCGATGGATTGACTCCGAGTGCTTCGGGAATGATGGCTGCGTCGGCTACGTAGAGGTTTTTGTAACCGAAGACTTCGCCGGCGTGGTTGACGACGCCGTTGGCTGCCGATGTGCCCATGCAGCATCCGCCGAGTGGATGTGGCGTGACCAGATAGTTGAGCAGCGACCATGTTGGTGGAACGATCGGATCGCCGCCGGTGGCCTGGGATAGCTGCTTGTGCATTGCGATGATGGTTTCGACCAGCGGCTTCGACTTCTCGATCTCCCAATCGAGGCTGAGCGAAGTGTTGCCCGTAATGGGATTGCGATCGAGTTTGAGAACGCCGTTGGCGGCGTCGACACCTTGCGCGAACCACGGCATCACGTTGCGGAAGGCCTGGGAATCATCGTCGCGTAGCAGGTGGCCGAAGGCTTCGATGATCATGCGTGCCCACAGGCCTCCGCTGTTTGCGCCGGACTTTATGGCGTTGAGGTAGTCGCGGAGCAGGTTGGGAAAGCCACCGTCTTCGATCCAGAAGGATTGACCGGCCTGGCTGCGGTCGAGGAAATCGATGGCGCAGGTGATGGTGGGGCCGGTGCTGGGGAGGACGTCGCGGTCATGGTAGAAGGCGGGTGTGAGGAAGTCGCCGTTGCTGCTCCAGTCGCGGCCGAGGAAGGCGCTGATGTTGGGTAGCGTGCGGTTGAGATCGCGGCAGCGTAGGAGGAGTTCGGTCGACCCGAGGGAGCTTGCGGCGACGATGACGATGCGGGCGGATTCGGCGCCAGGGATTCTCTGCCCGGTGGCTAACTGATCAAAGTGGACGCGATAGCCAGAGTCGACTGGCTCGATGTTCGTGACCAGATGGAGTTCGCGGACTTCGGCACCGTGCTTTTCGGCCCAGGGAATGTAGTTGCGATCGAGTGTGTTGCGGGCATCGACTTCGCATCCGATGTCGCAGTTGCCAAGATGTACGCAGGTTCCTTGCGCGACTCCCTGAGCATTGGTGAATTGTTTGCTTTTATTGGTGTTGTGGCAGTCTGGAAGGTTGTAGTTCCATTGCTGATCGAAGGAGACGGCTAGTTCCAGCTTTTTAAATCGATTCCCGGCCCCGATTGCGTTCGCGCCTTGCTGCATCAGGCGCATGCGTTGCGTCCACTGATTGTCGGGGACTTCCTGGACGTTCATGAACTTGGCGACCTGGTTGTAGTAGGGCTGGAGTTCGGCGTACGTGATTTCAGCGGGCCAGCCTTGCGCGAATGCGGATGGAGGAGCTTCGCAGGAGATGTTGGCGTAGATGAGCGAACCGCCTCCTACTGCTGCACCTTGCGCGACGGCCATGTGGCGAAAAGTGTGAATCTCCATCCAGCCGTTTTCTTTTTCGGGATGGTCTCCGTTCCATATCCACTTGTCTTCGGGGCGGCGCGGGTAGTTGGTTTTGTCCCAGCGGCGTCCTCGTTCGAGGATAAGGACTTTGTAACCAGCTTCCGCGAGGCGGCAGCCGGTGATGGAACCGCCGAAGCCGCTTCCGATTACGATGACGTCATAGGGCATGTCAGGCTCCCACCCTTTCGATGTAGGTTTCCCAGAGCTGGCCCATGAAGAATTTGCCGAACTTCGCGATGGCGGCAACGCCTGCTTCGATTGATGGCGCATTGAGTGGCTTGAAGTTTTTGCCCATCTTGAGGAGTTCTTCGAAGCTCAAGGAGATGATGCCTGCGCCGACGATTGGGGTGGTCTTGTCTTTGCCCTGATGAAGCTGGGTGTGAAGTGTTGTGGTGTCGTTCCAGATTTCGAGGACGGGGTGCACCTGAACATTCTTTTGGCCAGCGAAGTAGTAGTCCTTGCCTTCGTGTTGCAGTCCCCACTCGTAGACCATGAGTTTTAGCGCGGGGTCGCCCGATGGGGAAAAGAGGTTGAAAATGCCGCGGGGTGCGAATAGTCCGCGGCCGAAGGGTGGCCAGTCCATAACGACGTCGAGTCTTCCCAGGTGGTTAGGGTCGGCGATGAATTTGTCGATGTCGTCGATGGTTACAGTGCCGTGCATCACGAGAATGTTATTCGTGCCTTTTGCGGCGCCGGTTGCCGTGTCGGTTTCGCCGAGAGAAAAGCCGCCGGACATAAGTTCCGTAAATGTAATACCTATGGGGTTGGAGTTCATTTTGCTCCTTATTTAACGGCCACCACGGGCGTTGTCAGCCGTGGGCCGACTTGATTGCCAAACCCTTGGAATCCTCTCCACAACGTTCGGTGCGATGTTCGATTATGGGGGAGGGGCCGATCGACACTTGCCTGGCCGAGTCAACACAAGACTAGCGGATACGGCGTAAAAGTACAGCTAAGTACTACTCGCGTCAACACAAAATTGTGGATATTGCCGAAATCAGGCTTCGGGCCGAGGCCAAAGTTGGATGGAGTTGATGCTGTTGAAGTAAGACTCGAGAGACGACAACTGCTTCGCGCGGCTATTTTTCCATCAGACGGCAGAGGCTCTCCAGGGAGAGTTGCCACACTTTGGAGTACAAGGCGCTTTCAGAGGTGTCTCGAAAGCCACGGTGTTTCAAGGCGAGAGTGCATCCGCCGGAGATAGACAGAAGCTTCATGTCTACCACGGTGTTGGTGATGGCAATGGCAGATCTTGTCTTCCAGGTATATCGAATTTGGCTGGCATTCATCGTGTCGCAATGGCCATAAATGCTTCCGAGTGGCGCCTCCGGGCGATAGAGTTGGATTCGGAATTCTTGCTGCGCCTCTGAGTTGAACACGAATCGCAGTCCATCTTCAGCCGGAAACCGAAGCCATGCTTCTATGTATTCAGGGATACTGATCGCATAGAGCGCTCGGCTGCGATCGGCGCGGATCCGGAATGAAAGAGTAACGTCCTTATCCTTGCCGTCCGCCAGCAACGCCATGATGCGAGGACTGTCGAGAATATTCGGTCGCGCGCTGTTCACCGTGTTCACCTCCTTGTGACCAGGAGAAGCATTCGAACTTCCGAAATGAGCTACCCGATAGGGCAATGTGACTAAAAGACATTGCAGGGGACGGGCTGATCCAAGGAAGGGATCACTTGATGGGGGCAAGCCGCTCGTTCCGGATGCACTTTGCCTTTTTTTGATTCGCATCTATGAGTTTGTAAAGTTGCTCGACGATAGCGTTCAGATTTTGAAATTGTGTGGCGAAGACTCAGCAGAGGGGACGAATGGCATGAAGCGAGAGGCGTCTTGGGTATTCGCACCTGCGCAGTCTTCGGAGTGCCGGTTTGTGATGGGGAAATCTGTATGTTTGATTAGCTGTGCGTGAGCCATCCATGGATACGGGAACGATAGCCTCGACTCATGGTCAGCTTTTCACCATTCACCAAGACAACGGCATAGTCGCCGTCTGCTTCGGTGCGGACTTCTTTGACATGTTGCAGATTGACGATGGAAGAACGGTGCACACGCAAGAACATCTCCGGGTCGAGCTTCTCTTCCAGACGTGCCATGGTTTCGCGCAGCAGATGTGTCTCGTTCTGGGTGCTTATTCGGACGTAGTTTTCCTCTGCACTAATACAGCGGATGTCCGACACGGGAAGGAAGACAATTCTTCCCCGCGATTTGAAGACGATACGTTTCGTGTAATGGTGACCGTTTGGACCGACGGAGGTGTTCGATGGTTGACCAGCAAGCATAATCTCTTTGCGTGCGCGCTCTACTGCGGACGAAAGCCTCTCTTGAGTGAACGGCTTCAGGAGATAGTCCACGGCGTGAATTTCAAAGGCGCGGAGGGCGTACTGATCATGCGCTGTCGTGAAGATGATATGCGGCGCCGGCGGGCTCTTGCTGGAACAAAGTTCTGTTGCGATATCGAAGCCGTCCATGCCGGGCATCTGGATATCGAGAAAGAGCAACTGCGGTTTAGTGGCACGCACGAGATCGATCGTTTCGGAGGCCGTCATTCCTTCCCCTACCACGTCGATTTCCGGTTCTTCCCGCAGGAGCTGGCGGAGCTTTTGTCGAGCGAGCACCTCATCATCTGCCAAAACAGTCTGAATCATCACACACCATATCCTGTGAGTTTTGCGGTTGGAAGTTCCGAGAACTGCAGGGGAAGCGCTAAGGTAACGCGGACTCTACCGTGTGGGAGTTCCTCCATGGTGAAGGCCTGGTTGCTTCCGTAATGCAAACGCATGCGGTCCTTTACATTGGCGAGGCCAACTCCCTTGCGACTGGCGCCATTGCTCGATTTCGGGTTCAGGCCCTGACCACTGTTGGTTACGCTGATCATCAGTGAAGCGTTCCGGCGGCGGACGTCCACTGCGATGACGCCTTCCTTGTCGAGTTTCGAGAGGCCGTGAGTGTATGCGTTTTCAATAACGGGCTGTAGAAGCATCGCGGGAATAAGGGCGTCGTGGAGATCGGATTCGACATAGACTTCCTGGCGAATCCTGCCGATGAATCTGCGGTCCTGCATTGCCAGGTACATTTCGATAAATTCCATCTCGTCGCTGAGTGGGATCAACTGCACTTCGCCGCGCTCCAGCGTGATACGCAAGAGACTGCTGAGTTGTTCCAACATTTTGTCAGCGGCGGCGATGTCGGTCTGCATCAAGCTGGAGATGCTGTTCATGGTATTGAAAAGAAAGTGAGGATTCAGCTGCATACGCAATGCGCGCAGCTGAGCATTGGCAATCTGGGTCTCCAACTGAGCGGCGGCGTACTCGGTTTCGCGGTAGAGCTGGTAGTAGCTGACACCGCGAAGGAGAAAGAAGACTGCCCAGAAGAAGACGAGGCTGTCCACCAGTTCGGCATCCAGCTCGAAAGCAACGCGATGCCAAAAGGTTGCGTGCATCCCAATGGGCAATTGAGGGAAGACCGCTACCCAAAGCATCTCTTCGAGCACGCTTACTGCAAGACTTAGCGGCAAGACGCAGGTGACCATTGTGAGGAGACCTGCATTGAGGACATATCGTCCGAGAAACCGCCAAAGCAGCCAGCAGATGGTTCCCAAGAGAAAATATTGGACGCACCAAGCCGCCGTCAGAAGACCGAACGAGATAGAAACGTGGTTATTCCACGAGTGCAGATGCACCCAGTCCTGTAGCCCGAAGAGCATCCCCAAGCATGTAACTGCTCCCACGAAGACTACGGGATGCAGAAAGGCGGGGACCTTACGATTTTTCATCGCGGGGAAAAGATTCAGTGTTCGTCCTCCGTTTTTCATTTCGATGCTAAATTGTTTGGAAACTTGCCAGAGGGACGAGTTGACCTGCAAAGGATCCCTCGGGGGCAACCGCTATCGCAGCCATAGGAAAGGCTGTTTTTGTGCCTTCCTTATAGACGAAAGCAAGAGCGAGAGGGTTGTGCTCAAACCATGACTTCGCGGCCGAGTCAGCCGTTCGACGCTCCTCGGCCTCCAACTTAGCCGCGAGGGCGTCTATATCCTTCTTCAGGAGCTGGTTCGCTTGTGCGCCTCCCTGGAGGATGGCGACACGGAAATGAAAGTATGCGGTTTTGAGGTCGACCGGCACGCCGTGCCCATCGCGCGCGAGAATTGCGAGGACAGCGGACGATCTCCAGCTTCCGGCATTGGCAGCAGTCTCGAGGAGAGTGAAAGATTGCTGGGGGTTTTGCGGCAGTTCGGGGTGGTTTACCAGCAAGAGTCCAAGCGAATGCATCGCCGGCACATAGCCGGCATCGGCTGACTGACGCAGCAGCTCGGCTGCCTTAGGCATATCGTGTGGATGGTCCGCCTCGACGGAATAAAGGGACCCAAGGTCATAGGCGGCCATAGGATCATGGAGCTTCACCGCCGTTTCAAACCACCTTTCGGCAACAACCTTGTCCTCTTTCACGCCCGAGCCGAAGAAGTAGAGAATTCCCAGATAAGTGGCGGCTGTCGAGTTGCCGGCCTGAAATCCCTGGTTGAGCAACTGTACGGCAAGATCCTCATCCTTCTTAACTCCGAGGCCATGAAGATAGATGACCGCCAGATTGACCTTAGCCTTGGCAAATCCGGAAGACGCGGAAAGTTGATACCAGTGGAGCGCGCGGCCTTGATCGGGAGAGACGCCAATTCCAGCCTGATAGAAGTAGCCGATCTGGTTCTGGGCTTCTGGGCTTCCATGGCTTGCTGCTTTCTCATACCAGAATGCCGCCATCTTTGAGTCCTGCGGGACGCCGTTGCCGATAAAGTAGTCTCCGGCGAGCACGATCTCATCGCGAACCGATCCTTGCTCGGCGAGTTTGCGAACCTGCTTCAGATCCTTCCCATCTGCTGAATCGGCGGACACTGACATGGGAGTCAGGAGCGTCGATGCGAGAAGGAGAATGAAGACTCCAAGGCGGCAGATCACATTCCACGCGGTGCGTATCATGGTTTCCTCCCTGATCTCGGTACGGGGCCCTATTTGTGACTTGTTGGCGACACCGGAATCGATCCGTGTCATCACCTAGACGTGAGTTGTTACGCAAGGGTGATCGAGGTAGTTCTTTGATTTGGAAGGCTCTATCCCCGAAAATTGACCCTTAGCCCTCGCGGCCTCGCGGCTGGGCCTGCGATTCCGTCGTTCGTCACAAATTCGTCAGAAGAATGTGAGGGGCGGAAGCGGATGCTCGGACCTTAACGGAAAAGCATGGCGACGGAATATTGTGCCGCGTAAAGGCACTCAATAGAAGTCTGCCGCAGCATTGTGGAATGGAACCCGCCTGGTGTCGATGCGTAACTAAAGCAGACGTAATGACGATGGCCCCAGACCGGCGCCCCAATTCCGGCCGAGGCCGTTGCCGGAGAGATTGGCCGAATACGACGCAGGCGCCGCCGTGAACGTTACTTTTATTTATGCTCCGTTGCGAATGCGTCGGCTTCCCCATTCATCTCATTGGCCGTTGTAGCGTGAGAAAACAGGATTATGCGATAGCGGAACGTTGCTTCCTGATCCTTCTGGATGGTGAAGTTGAAGGCTGGCTGTTTGGGGTCGAAGATGCTGCGCCCTAACGGATTTGCGGCGAATAAGCCGTATCCGCGGGCGTGCCAGTAGGTGGGGAAGCCTGGGTTCTTAGGGTTGTCGAGGATGCCGATGGTGGCGACGTGGTTTTGTGGATCGTTGCCGGTGAGGATGCACCAACGGCCACGTGTTGACCAGACTGCGCCGCCTTTGATGCCCTCGCTGGTGAGATAGACTCCGGTTGAATCTTTGGTGTCTGCGCTGTCGACCTTGGTGGGCTTTCCGCTTGCGTCCATGAAGATGCCGCCTTTTTCGTCGGCAGATTCAAGCCAGTGAGCAACGCGGATGCCGAGCAAGCCTTCCTTGTCGTCGTTGAAGACGGCGTTGTCGAGGGCCTTCAGCGTGGTGATCTGATCGATGACGCGAGCGTCTTTGCGTTTGATGAAGATGTAGCGCGTCGTGTCTTTCAGAATCTCTTTGCCTTCGCCTGCGACCCAGAGCGATTCGACGACAAGTTCACCGCGGTCCACTCCGCTTTTCAGCGAGACGATCTTTTTTTGGGTGATCGTGCCCATTTTTGGACGGTTCTTCGGTTCGATCGCGTCGGAGTTGTTCCAGAAATCGTAGCCGTTGACGTTGCCGTAGTTGAACCACATTCCGGCATGGTGAGGATGGTCGACTCGCTCTCCGGGCCGCGGTTCGAGTGGGTAGCCGCGGGTTACGGTGATGCCTTCGTCGTCGATCAGGGGATAGAGGACGGGCTTTTTGAGAGACGTCGGCCATATATAAGAGGTGAATGGCTTGCCATCGATGGTGATGTCGACGCGTTGATGCGGCTCATCGGCGATGACCAGAACATTTTTGTCGGTCGCCGCGTTTGCAAATTCAGTGTTGGTTTGAGCCATGCCTGCAGCCAGAAGGCCCAGCATCAGCAATCTACGCATAGGCCTTTCCTCCTACCATTACCTGCTGCGTTTTGTCGTCGAAGGTGACCTTCTGGCCGGTCTGGATTGCGGCGACGTTCATGCACAGGGCGATGGAGTGGCTGTAGCCTGCCTCGATGCTGGCGTTCGGAGTTTGGCGCGAGCGGACGCACTCCATCCAGTTGCGCATGTTGGCTGAAGTTTGCGGATCTCCCTTGCCAGTGTTGGCGTCGGTCGAGACGGCGTCTGCGTGTTCGATGAGGGAGAAGCTGGGCAAGAGGTTGGGCTGCATCTTCATTTCGGCGGCGCTCTTTGCCGATAGACCGCCTGTGGGCGTGACGGTCTGCTTGTCCATGTCGATCATTCCGGCGTTGGAGTAGTAGAGTTCCTTCACTCCACCAGCGGAGTTTGTGAAGCGTGAGGAGTATTGGACCTGGAAGCCTTTGGTAAGGTCGTCGAGCGGGCCGTAGTCGAAGACCGCGGTCATGGTGTCCCAGTTTTTGCGGCCGTCCTTCCACAGATAGATGCCGCCGTTGGCGACGACGCTGCGCGGATGCGGGAGTCCGGTGAACCAGTGAACAGTGTCGATCTGATGCACGAGCCATTGGTCGGGGATTCCTGAGGAGTAGGGCCAGAAGAGGCGGAACTCGAGGTATTTGCGAGCATCAAATGGCTCGTAGGGTTGATTCATGAGATAGCGCTTCCAGTCCGTGTCCTCTTCTTTGAGGAGCGGCACGACATCGGGGCGGCGCCAACGTCCGGGCTGGTTGACGTTCCATGTCATCTCGACCATAACGATGTCGCCGAACTTGCCTGACTTGATATATTCAGCGGCCTTTTGATAGCTGGGAGTGCTGCGGCGCTGGGTGCCGACCTGTACGATCTTGCCGGACTTTTTGACCGCGGCACGGAACAGGCGGGCGTCTTCCATGGTGTGCGCGGTTGGCTTTTCGACGTAGGCGTCGCGTCCTGCGTTGACTGCTTCGGCTCCGTGGCGCGCATGCTGAAAGTCCGCAGTCGCGATTAACACGGCATCCACGTCCTTTCGGGCGTAGAGTTCATCGTTGTTCCGCACAGGCGTGACTTTGTCTCCGCTTACCTTCTCGATGTAGGCAGCACCTTCTTCGCGACGGCGGTTCCAGATGTCGGAGACGGCCACGAACTCGAAGTTCATATCGGTTTTGTTCTGAGTGAATGCGGGTATCAAGGCTTGTTTCATGCGGTCGCCGCAACCGATAACGCCGACCTTGACGCGGTCATTCGCGCCGGGGATGCTGGCGTAGCTTTTGGCACTCCAGGACAGCGCTGTCGCCGCAAATGCGGCTCCACCTAACTTGAGAAACTCTCTGCGATCATTGCCCTGCACTCCCATTGACATCCCCTTTATCCAATGACGTTAGTCCGAGCTGCGAACAAAGAAGGCGACGGGGGTGTCCAGACGGTGTTTCGTAAGGCCCAACCCTTTCCCGTCGCCTAGTCCGCCCATGTTACATGGTGGTCAGTCCAAAACGCCAGCTTCAAAACAATTGATGGCACCACTTAGGATCGGGCAGAAAAGCCGAAGCCTAGAACACATAACCGAAGCCTGTGGAGAAGATGGGGAAGAAGGAGGCGTAGCTAAGGTTGTGGTTGTTACGCGCGATGAATGCGGCGAGGCTTTGCTGGAAGGACGAATCCTGAGTGACGGATTGGCAGCCGATAGAAGGCGGTTGCGTAGGATCGCATGCGCTGCCGCTGAAGCCGACGTTCAATCCAGGTTGGCCCGCATAGTAGAAGCCGGCCTCCACGGGAAAGCTGAAGTGGGAGCGAGTGCGCGGAATTAAATTGCCGAACCCAAGGGTGAGGCCGGGCGAGACATGGTGAAACGTAACCATGCCGCTGCCGTGCAGCGGATCAGCAATGCTGCTGATGTAGTTTTGGCCGTTCAGAGCGATGGCGCTTCCTAACGGGATCAATGCGGTTGCCTGCACCCGGTTGTTGTTTGCGAATACAAGCCGCGGGCTCAATCGGAACCGTCCGCCAAACGGGAACCAGTCGAGGGACGCGTGGGCGGACTGCATGTGGAGATTGATCGCGACGTTCGCTCCCTGCTCCTGGAAGGTAGTGGAGTAGCCGAAGAAATCGGAGCCGGAACGAAGATTGAATTTTCTCGCGAGGGGAGTTGCTATGTCGAACCCGACTCCTCCAAGTCCGGCGTGAGCGGCGATTCCGATTCTCGAAAACGTGTGGAATGGATCGTTCGCGGTTGCGCGCGTGGGGACTGCTCTCACAAAGGCTTCCGGGGAAGACTCGTTGTCTGTGGCATGGAAGTTAGCGAGGCTTGAGGAGAGCAGTGACTCGATGGAGAGGTGCGGGATTGATGGGGTCTTCGTTGCTTCATTGTCGTTCGGGCTTTGCGAAAGCACGCAGCTGCTTGAGATAGCTGCGGCCAGGATTGCGGCGCCTAAGGTGAATATTCTTGATGTCATTCGGAGGTTCCGTCCTTTGAGCTTGAGTGGCTGGGAGTTTTCCGTCATCAACGATTCGGAACCTCCACTTCGACTCCATCGGCACGGATCGGGAACGTCGAGTCAATTTTTGTGGTTTGAACGCACTAAAGTGCGCGCTTCTTTAGGCCGGCTAGCTCTTACTGGTGGGAGTATCTGGGGTGGTTCGCAGCTTGAATGAATAGCGTTGCACGGTTTGATCCTTCGCTTAGGCTTAGGGACAGGAGGCCTCTCCCCATGAGCCACCTGGACGAGATGAATACATTCACTGACGAGTTGACGAACGCTGTTCAGACAGTCGTGGAAACTTTTCAACCGTATCGAGCGGATCATCGGCCTGAATGCTCTGAGCTGGAGCGCTGGCTGATCTGGAATGACAAGACCTTCGAGCGGCTAGGAATCATCGCTTTGGTTGGTCCGGAGCACGCCCTGTCTCTGCGGGAAAAGAAGGAATTGCTGCGATCACGGGCAATGGATCTTTTGCGGAATGCCACTTAGATTCCGGCTAGATTTGATGAATCGATTTAGTTGATTTTCTCCTATCGCTTGGTCCCGATCACTTCGATCAGGTTTTGCTCTGAAACTGCATGCAGCGATGCGCCGGAGCGTGTCAGTTTTCCGATGGCTTCGGACCAGTGTAGGTGAGACAACTCTGACTGACCGTTTTCGTAGTTGTAGGTGGTGCCGTCGTCGTTATAGAGGTCGAAGTCGGCATCTCCTCCGGGATAGACACGTAAAGTTGCGATCTTCTGAGCCTCATTGGTGCTCTCGACCGGTTCTCCGAGCGGAAGGATGGAGCCCGCACGGACGAACAAGGGAATGATGTCGATTGGCGCGTCGACTGTAATTGTTTGGCCGCCGTGGACTCGTTCGTTCGTCCAGAAGTTGTACCAGTCGGCGCCTGCGGGAAGATAGACGTCGCGGGATGTATGGCCTTGGTCCGTTACAGGGGCGACTAACAGAGACGGGCCAAACATGTATTCGTCGCCTATGTTTGCGACTTTTGGATCGTTGCCGAAGTCCATGAAGAGGCCACGCATGAAGGGCGCCCCGGTTTCGTGCGTCGTATGCGCCAAAGAATATAGATATGGCATGAGCTGGTAGCGCAGGCGGAGGTATTTTGCGAGAATCGGCTCCGCCTGTTTGCCGTAGGACCATACTTCGTTTTGCGGGCGACTGCCGTGGCTGCGGAAGGTTGGCTGGAATGCTCCGTATTCGAACCAGCGGACGTAAAGCTCAGGGTAGTCGTCGTAGTGGCCTATGTTTTCGCGGGCATCGGAGGGGTCGAGGAGAGGTGGGCGTTCTGGCTTGTGGAACGCGGGTAGATACTGCCAGCCGCCGATGTCGGTGCTCCAGTAAGGCATGCCTGAGGCGACGAAGTTGATGCCTGTGGGGATCTGGCGCTTGAGTGTGTCCCAGTTTCCGCTGATGTCGGAGGACCAGAAGATGGCTCCATTGTGCTGGGCGCCGAGGTATGAGTCGCGGGCGAGGATGAGGGCGCGTGTTTGCAGATCGCGACGAAAGCCGTTGTAGAAGGCTGCGGTGTGGAAGAGCGGATAGACGTTGAAGAATTGAGTGCCGGGGCCGATGTGGAAGTAGCTTCCGTTGGGGGGCAGATCGGGTTCAGTCTCGTCGGCCCAGAAGGCGTCGAAGCCTTTGGTGACGTAGTTTTCGTTGATGATGCTCCAGTACCACTTTGCTGCGTCGGGGTTTGTGGTGTCGATGTCGGACCCGGCGCGGTCGTAGGGTAGGCCGTTGGTTGGAGTGCCGTCAGCAAGTTTTTCGAACCAGTCGTTTTTCAATACCGTTGCGTAGTAGCGGTCTTCGGGGATGTAGCGCGGCCACACGCTGATCATAGTGTGGAAGTTCATCGCGTGAAGTTGCTTGTTCATCGCCGTGGGATCAGGCCACTTTGCCGGGTCCATGTCCATCTGGCCCATCTTGGTGTAGTGGAACCAATCGATGACAAGGTCGTCGATTGGGTAGTGGCGGTCGCGGTAGCCCTTGGCGACAGCCATTAGTTCATCCTGGCTGGTGTATCGCTGTTTGCATTGGATGTAGCCGTATGCGGACTTCGGCAGCATCGGCGTGTCGCCTGTGAGAAGGCGATAGCCGGAGTAGATCTCGTCGTAGGTCTTGCCTGCGATGACGAAGAAGGAGACGCGTTGGCCAACGTCCGAGGTCCATCGGGTGGAGTCGTTGAAGCCGAAGGCTACGGTGGTGGCAGAGGGATTGTCCCATACGATGCCGTAGCCTTTGTTGGTGACGACGAAGGGGATGCAGACGCTTTGGCCGGAGGGGGCGTTGTAGTCATGAGCGCAACGGACGACGTGACCGCGGCGATCGAGATAACCTTCCTGATTTTGTCCGAGGCCGTAGTAGTGTTCGTCCGGCGGTGAGGCGAAGGTTGCTCCTACCTGGAAGAATGGCGGGTCGGTGGGACGGCGGTCGTAGAGGATGTCGGCGTTGCCGTCTTTGTGATTGGGAACAGACATCTGCCAGCCGTGCATCTGGAGTAGCAAGGCACCCTCTGGGGTTTTGATTGAGAGACCGACGCCGGGTGTGGAACCGTTGAAGAACTTCGCGATATCCGCTTGCGTTCCCGTCGGCACCCACTTTCCGCCTTGTGGAGAGACCGTCACGACCATGCGGGACGAACGCAGTCCATCGCCGGACTTATCGTTCTCGACGGTCCATCCGGCGGACTGCGGTTTGGCTGAGATGCCGTAGCCAGGTGCCGCTAATGCATCGTCTCTGCGCAGGCTTAAGCTGACGCGTACGACGTTGGGTGCGTAGGGTTCGACAAGCACTGTCGCCTCATCCCGGGTGAGATTTAGCTGCTGCGCGTTTGCAATGCTGCTCCCGAAGATTAGTACGCCTGATCCTATCGTAAGGGCGGTGTAGCTCAATGCGATCAGCTTGGCAGATACGATGCTCGATGCTTGCATGCGGGCCTTTTCTTCCCCAGATCAGCAGAAACAGTTAGCGCGAGACATTGACCGTGCCGCGAAGCTTGATGTTATCGGAGCTGCTGCCAATGCGTACTTCCAGAGTTCCGGGCTCGACTACGAAGCCGCTCGCTTCGTCCTTCCAGTACGCGATGGATTTTGCAGTTAACCGAAAAGAGACGGTTTTGTTCTCGCCGGCGTGCAGTGAGATTCGCTCAAAGCCTTTGAGTTCTTGGAGAGGACGCTCGACCGAAGAGCCTGAATAGGCAACGTACATCTGGACTACTTCGTCGCCGTCACGGTTGCCGATGTTCTTCACGTCGACGCTTGCTGTTACTTCGCCGTTGGCGTCCATTCTGGCCGAGCTGAGGCGGAGATTGCTGTACGCAAATGTTGTGTAATTCAAGCCGAAGCCAAAGGCATAGAGCGGCTTCTGATGCAGGTAGAGATAGGTGCGGCCGTGGCGAATGTCGTAGTCCATCATTGGCGGCAACTGATCCATGGATGCCACCCATGTCTGAGTGAGACGGCCTGCGGGGTTGTAGTCGCCGAACAACACGTCCGCGAGCCCGTTGCCCTGCTCCTCGCTGTTATGGGCCATCAGCAGAATCGCCGGGATGTTCTCTTCGGTCCAATTGGTTGTGAAAGGAAAGCTGGCTTGAAGAACAACTACGGTTTTGGGATTTGCTGCGAAGACTGCTTTGGCGAGACTTTCCTGCTCAAGCGTGAGGCTCTTGCGATCGATCGCTTCCTTACCGTCGCTTGGGAGCGGGCACTTCGCCCAGCCCGCGTCACAGGTGGGATGGTTTCCAATGATGACCACGGCGATGTCTGCCTTTGCGGCTAACGCAGCTGCTTCGGCTAGATCGGTTCCGTTTGACGATGTAATTTTTGTTGCTGTGGCTGCGCGAGCGCGGATGCCCGCGAGCGGCGTCACTATATAAGGTGGCGTTCCGCTGTACCAATCAAGGGCAACACGATCGGCTAACGGCCCGATAACTGCGATCGACTTGACCCTGGCTGAATCGATTGGCAGCAGGTTTCCTGAGTTCTTCAATAGAACGATGGACTCATCGGTAACGCGACGCGCCAGAGTTTTGTTTGCCTCCCAATTCCAGGGATCGCCCTTTGCCAGGTTGCTGAAGCCAATTGAGGCGTATGGGACCTCTTCGTTGGCCTCAAACATGCCCAGGCGAATCATCACCCGGTAGACGCCGCGCAGGTTGCGGTCGATTTCTTCGGGCGTAATCAGCTTTTGCGCCAGTGCGTCGCGCACCGGTTGTTTGTAGTCGTCGAGAAACTGATTGATTCCTGCATGGATTGCTGCGGCTGCGGCTTCGGGCATGGTCTGGAAAAGATGGTGTGCCTTGACCATGTTCGTCAATGCTCCGGCGTCGGTGCAGATGATGCCGTCGAAGCCCCAATCCTTCATCACTACGTTGCGCAGAACAGGATTCTCCGTCATCGGCACCTTGTTCCAGGCGTTGTACGAGGTCATGAAAGCGTTTGCGTGACCATCCTCGATCGCCATACGGAAAGGGACGGAGTAGTACTCGTGAAACAGGCGTGCGTCGAAGTCGGAGGAGGAGCCATCGCGGCCATCTTCGTTGCTGTTTGCCAGAAAATGCTTGAGCAACGAGGCTGTGAGCCAGTAATTCTGGTCTTTCCCTTGCAGTCCACGGGTGAACGCGGTTGCCATGGTTCCGACGAGGAAGGGATCTTCTCCGTAGGACTCTTCGCTGCGCCCCCAGCGCGGATCGCGGCTTAGATCGGCGTTGGGCGCGCGAACTACCAGGCCGCCGCGATGATATTTGCCGTAGGCGTAGCGGGATTCGTAGCCCTCGATTGCGGCGGCCTGCTCGATCAGTGCCGGGTCCCAGGTCTGGCCGAGGCCACGCGCCTGCGGGAACTGGGTCGTCGGGATGACGGGAAGATTTCTTCCCTCCCAGCCGCCGGGGCCACCCAGAGCGAGGCCGTGCAACCCCTCGACATGCCCTGTTCCAACGACACCAAGTCGCGGGACGCTGGGATTCGTGCTGAGGGCACCGATCTTTTCCTCGATCGTCATGTGAGCAAGCAGATCGGTAATGCGCTCTTCGGTCGGAACGTGTGGATCTTGAAATCGGTAGGGCTGAAGAGCGCGATCCGGCTGCTGGCCGGAGAGTGCAAGGGCTGCGGAGCAAAGAAAAAGACAGAGGGCGGATTTTCTCATAGGAAAGCTGTCCGGTGTACTTTAACTCGTACGATATGGGCCTGTATAGTCAAAAATTCCCTTTAGTATATCGATTTAGTTATTTTATCTTGCCGCGAACTTAATTGGCTCTTCTTACGTACATTGGACAGCCCAGAGTTGTTCGCGTTGGCATGCCTTCTGCAACTGCCACCTTCAAGACGGCGCAACAGCGCGATTGGAAGTTCCGTAGAGTAGCCCCCACAGAAAGTCGAGATAGTCAGTCGCGGTGCAGAATGATAGAACTAATCGAACCTATGAAACCGAAGGACCAGCAAAACGAAGAGCGGCCGATCAGTCTGAAGAGATTGGCAGAGCATCTCAGCCTTTCTCCAGCGACGGTTTCTATCGTCGTCAACAACGCTCCCGGAGCGAAGAGCATTCCGCTCAAGACGAGGGAGCGTGTGCTCGAAGGCGCCAAGAAGTATAACTTCAAGCCTAACTACCTAGCCCGCTCGCTGCGGACGCGCCAGAGCTTTACGATCGGCGTCGTCGTGCCGGAGTTCAGCGAAGGCTATTTCACGATGGTTATGAATGGGCTGGAAGAACACTTGCTCCAGGCTGGATACCTGCACTTTGTGGTGAGCCATCAAGGAAAGACGGATCTGATCGACGGCTACCCGCGGCTGCTGACAGAACGCGCGGTCGACGGATTCATTCTCGTCAATACGCAACTGAATGAGATAGTGGATGTTCCGGTGGTCTCTATCTCCGGCCATAAGAAGATGCGTGGTGTCACCAATGTGATGCTGGACCATGACCGTTCGGCGATGCTTGCGCTGCAGCATCTCTATGACCTGGGGCACAGGGACATCGCGTTCATGAAGGGACAGCCGCATGCGCTCGATTCGGAGTCCCGGTGGGTGAGTATTAAGCAGCTTGCCGAACAGATCGGCATCCGCATGCGTCCGGAGCTCTGCGTGCACATTCGCACCAACTCGTGGTCTCCAGAGCTTGGCTATCCGGTTGTTCGCGATCTGCTGGCGTCGCACCGCGATTTCACTGCCCTTTTCTGCTTTAACGACATTGCTGCGATCGGCGCTATTCGCGCGATTGTGGATGCCGGACTAGGTTGTCCTCAGGATATTTCGGTGGTCGGCTTCGATGACATCACCAGCGCGGCATACCATACACCAAGCCTGACTACGATTCGGCAGCCTCTAAAACGCATGGGAGAGATGGCAGCGCAACTGCTGCTGAAGCGCATTCAGAATCCGAAAGAAGCCTATCCAGATACGGTGATGTTTGAACCTGAACTGATGGTTCGGGAGTCCACGGCGCATGTTGGGCGGAGATCCCCATCCAAACGATCGAAGCGCTGAAACCCAGTCCGCAGGTATTGCCGAAGGGATGAAGCTGCAGTTTGCAATCAAAGCAACGCGGAGCAGAACGTCTCTGGGAGGCGTTCCACTCCGCGCTTTGGAGGGTTAGAAGTTATATTTCAAAGCCATCTCCAAGATACGGGCAGCATGACCACCTGCCTTGGTGTCGAGGAAGCCCAGAGTTGGCGAGTTTGCACTCGTGTTGGGAGTGAGGTCGTTGTTGTAGTGGAGCTGCAGCTGGTTGCCGCCGCTGAACTGAGGAAGTGGATGGTTGACCCAGTTGAATGCCGACAGGCGGAACTGAACGATTTGACGTTCCGTGACATGGAACGACTTGTAGGCCGCCAGATCGGTGTCGAAGAAGTCGGCATTCCTGTAGTAAGCGTAGTTTGCGGGTCCATTGGTACCGACGGCTGGTGCCGCAAAGCAGGACTCGTTGACTCTTTGGTTATGTGCAAGGTTGGCGCCTGCATTGCAGGTGAGAATAGGCTGGATCAACTTCGGCGCTGAGGTGCCGAAGTAGGTGTTCTGGCTTAGTCCCGTGATGCCGAGCCCGAAGTTGGGAGAGTTGGTTGCCTGGAGGTTGCCACCCGACTGCCAGGTGGTAATGCCGGTGAGAGTCCAACCGTTCGATACGCCGTTCATCAGATGCGAATCGCCGTGGTAGACCCTGCCGAAGTTGTAAGCATAGGACGTGTTGAGCACGTAAGGACGGTCATAGGAGGTGATGCCATAATTGTTCCTGAGAACGAATGGATCTTCCTGCAGCGCCGTACCGAGCGTCTTGGACCAGGTGAAGTTGAAGTTGAAGGTAAGGTGCTCAGAGCGTTTGACCCAGCTTGTCTGGAGGCCGTTGTAGTTGGCGTAACCGACGTGCTCGTTTACGTCGATTCCGTTGGTGCCATAGGCGGCTCCAAACGGACGATAGTCAGCCTCTTTGTTGTTCGGAGCGCCTTGTGAGAGATTCTCCGGATTGGGGGAGATGACTCCGGTGACAGGGTCCGGCTTGTAGAAGGCACCGAGCGGTACCTTGTTCTGATCGATGTATTCGGTGAAGCCGCTGCCAGAGATGCTCTCGCCGCCCATCAGCAGTTGCTCGCTTCTGCTGCCGACGTAAGCGACTTCTACCAGCGAGTTCCAGGGAACCTGCTGAGAGACGGTGAAGTTGTAGGTATATGTAACAGGAATACCGTAGTCATTTGCACCTACAGTACTGACGCCGCCGTTGATGCCACCCGGTTTAGGAGCAGCGATGGACCCGATCTGAGAGAGCAGAACGTTGGTTTGGCCGGGTAATCCATAGCCCTGGATACTTTGCGCCGTTGTGAGAGCGCCGGTGTAGTCGTTGTATTGATCGGCGAAGCGATAGGCACCCCAACCGCCGCGGAGAATCGTCTTGCCGGTGCCGTTGAGATCGTACGAGACTCCAAAGCGCGGAGAGACGAAGAGGAACCGATCGGGTGAGCCTGCCTTCGTGATTCCTGGGCTGATCCCTCGCCAGTAGACGCCAGGATCGAGCTTGCCGGAAGCCTGATCGCTGGCCACGAGGTCAGGAAGGAAGACAGCGAGGCCCGTGCCTTGGCGATCGTACCAGTGGCCGATGTGTTCGAAGCGGAATCCGAGTTGAATATTCAAGCGCTTGCTGGCCTTGTAGGAGTCGTCGACGTAGAAGGAGAGCGTCTGGTAGGCCATGTCGCTGATCGGCGAAGAATTGTTCTCCGCGTAACTGGTGACATTGCCCAAAACGAAGTTGGCGGTTGGATTATTGGCAGAGCCGGCCGGGTTTCCAGTCATAAGGTTATTCTGGTTCGTTCCGCCAGCGCTGAAACTATTCAAAGCACCATTCGGGGACTCCGAAGCGCCTTGAATATTGCCGACGTTCTCCGCATAGACGCCGACTTTGAGGGTATGGGTACCGAGGACCTTGGTGACTCCGTCGGAGAAGGCGGGCATCTCCTTGCGAACGAGATAGTGTCCGCTGGTTTCGAAGATATCCTGCTGCGAGAAGTCAGGAAACGTCAGTGTGCCAGCGCTGCTGTAGGAGGGTACAAGCAGAGATCCTGTCTTGAACACGGTGCCGTAGGAAGCCGGGTAGCCCAAGGTTGTCCTGTAAGCTCCCGAGGCGTTGGGTGGACCAACGGGGAAGTTACCGTAGCCCCAACTGGCGATGAATTCGTTGGTAAAGGTGGGGCTGAAGACATGGGTAAAGTGGCCGGCGATCGCCTTCGAGTAGGAGCTGCTGATGAGGCCGCCGCCGGGATACGGAATGGCGTTGCCCGGGGTCCAGTAGATGTGAGCGCCGTTGCCCTGTGAGGGAGCAGCGTCGGCACCTTGCTGATAGGAGATGAAGAAGGTGTCTCTGTCACTTAGGTTATAGTCCACGCGTGCGCGAACCAGCCATCCGTTGTGGGTTCCGGGGATGACCGCATCATAATTCGCGCCGCCGATCGCTGCGCGCTGAGTCGGATCGGTGACATTTGCCGCGGGCCAGAAGCTGGCGAGCGCCTTTGCACCGGGATCCAGGAACTGGGTTGGGATCATCCCGGCTGGTCTGGATCCGTAGCCGACGATCGTGCCATCAGGAAGCACCGTTCCGGTCTGCTGAATGTGCGTTTGAGTATCGGTCTTTGTTGGGGCAAGATTATCGCAGCCATTTCCAGCACCTGAAGTGAGGTTTCCGCTGCAGAAGGCGATATTAGCCGCCGTGTTGGTAAAGTTTCCAGCCATCATGTCGGCCGTGGGAATAAAGGATGTCAGGCGGTTGGCATTGCCGGTGTTTTGAAGGATTTTCTCGAAGCCGCCCCAGAAGAGCACTTTTTTGTGAGTGTATGGAACCGGGCCGCCGATATTACCGCCAGGATAGTAGTAGTAAGCGCTGCCTTTCGGTGTACCCGCATGATCGCTCTGCCAGTCGTTGGCATTGAAGATGTCGTTTCTTATGTAAAAGTAGCCTTCGCCGTGATACGACGCGCCACCCGACTTGCTGATCGAGTTAATGACGATGGGGCCGCGAGGAGCTTCTGCGCCGAAATTGGAGGTCTGCACGCTGACCTCTTGCACCATGTCCGGGTTGAGGATCGCGATTGAGTTACAGTTGCACCCCGGGTCGTCGATGTCGACGCCGTCAGAGAGTTGACTGGTGCCGCCGCGGTTCGGAGCGCCGTTTGCATTCAGCCCGTTGCCGACTGCACTGGAAGCTACGCTAACGACAGTCGGATCGAACATCGCGCCGTTGCTGAGACCATTCTGAACGCTGGTGACACCGGGAAGGACCTTGAGGAGTTCGGAGAGGTTACGACCCTGGATGGCCAGTTGCTGAATATCCTTTGAATCCAATATTGCGGCGCGCTGGCCGTTTTCGACGGGGATAATCTGGGCGCTTGTCTCGACTGTAACAGTCTCACCCTGCTGACCGACGGCAAGGACTAGGCCGGCAAGCTTACGCAGGTCGCCAGCACTCAAGCTGATGCCATCCTGCTGGTAGCTCTTGAAGCCTTTGGCCTCGATCTTGAGGGAGTAGTTTCCAGTGAGCAGGGCGGGAAATGCAAAATAGCCATCGTTATTCGTCACGCTGACGCGTACTTCCCTGGTTGCTTCTTGGGTGAGGGTCACGGTTGCGCCAGGAATGACTGCACCCGAAGCGTCGTAAACCGTACCATTTACTGTAGCGGAGACCTGCGCGTGCGCCGCAGAGGTCACAACGAGAAACGACGCTAGCAGCAACGCGAGGCTTGACATAAACCACCGCGCGGTCAAAATCCTTTTAGTCGTCATACTGCCTCCATAAATTCAACTTCGAGTCGAAACATTCCCGCCAAACCAGAAAGCCGACCTATAGAGCACTAGCTTTGATATCTGCGTGCCTGGATCGGATAGCGTCTTGCTTCTGAGCGAATCGGAAGACAACAGGAGAAACAGGTAAGTTTCTTGGTCGAACAACAAAATCGATTAAGTAAGGTCGCTGAATCGTTTACATGACGGGAACTACGGCTGTCAAGATTTTTTCGATACTCGGATGTAAATAGTTCTCATCCCAATGGCGGATGGCCGGCGAGGCATACGGTAAAGCTAACGTCTTGCTGGACTTCGCAGACTCCTTGCGGATACATCTTGCTTTTCCGAGGCCAAAAACAAACCACCGGCAAACCACGATGCAGTTCCAAATCCACGATGCAGTTTCCACATCATTGACAGAGAATCCCGGAATTTGCAGAGAAAATAATGGAGTAAACGATTTCTTAGCCAATGAGGTATCGTGAGGAGTGGAAGAGAGTCGATCGTGGCGATCGTTGCAGGAGTTGACTTTGGAACACTGAGCGTCCGCGTCACGCTGCTTGAGAGCGAGCGGGGCCGCCTGGGCACCTCGGCGGCTGAATATCCCCTGAAGCGTAAGCGAGATGACCCAGACTACGCCACTCAATCCCACATCGACCACATGCGAGCCCTGGTTCAGGCCATGCGTCAGGTCCTGACAGACAGCCGGATTAACGGTCAAGATATAGCTGCTATCGCACTCGATACCACGGGTTCGAGCGTGATTCCAGTTGACGGTGCGATGCAGCCTCTTGACGATTACTATCTGTGGTGCGATCACCGCGCTCACGAAGAGGCCAGTCAGATCACAGAGATTGCTCTGGCCGAAGATGTCGAGGCTATTCATTGGTGCGGGAACGTTTACTCGCACGAGTGGGGATTCGCCAAGCTGCTGCATTGGTTGCGGCACAATCCGGAGAAACGGGAGCGGTTCGCAACAGCGCTTGAGCATTGCGACATGGTTGCCGCAACGCTGACCGGGGTTACCGATCCGGCGAAGGTGAAGCGCAGCATCTGCGCAATGGGCCACAAGTGGATGTGGAATCCCAAATGGGGCGGTCTTCCTGCTCAGTCATTTTTGTCCACCGTCGATCCACTTTTTGACGGCATACGCGAGAAGATCGGCGGGGAATATCTGGCTTCGGACAAGATCGCCGGAACTTTGTCCGGGAGATGGGCCGCGGAGCTTGGCTTGAGGCCTGGCATCCCAATTCCTGTTGGAGCTTTTGATGCTCACTGGGACGCCATCGGGGCCGGTTGCCGCGAAGGAGATGTAGTTAATGTCGTCGGAACCTCAACCTGCATCATTGCGATGGCAAAGAAGACGGAGCTCGTGCCTGGCGTGTGCGGTGTGGTTCCCGGCAGTGTCCATCCAGAGTACACGGGTATTGAGGCAGGCCTGTCCGCTACCGGCGACATCTTCGAAGCGATTGCGCGACGGGCTGGCACGACGGTGGGCGAGCTCGCAAAAGGCCTGGAAGACTACCGCGCCGGACAGACGGGGCTGCTTCGTCTCAGTTGGGACAATGGCGATCGCACGGTGCTTGTGAATCCAGAGCTTGGCGGCGTGACATTTGGTTGGAACCTTCTTCACACAGCACAGGACGAACTGTACGCAGCTATTGAAGGCACTGCCTTGCACACGCGCATTATTCTGGAACGCATGGGGAAACATGGTGTTCCTGTCGAACGTGTTATCAATGCCGGTGGCATCCCACAAAATAACCCGGTTCTCAATCAGATCTATGCGGATGTTCTTGGGAAGCCAGTGCTGGTTCCCGACGGAACGCCTACCAGCCTGGGCTCCGGAATATTTGCTCTTCTTGCGGCCGGGGCGTTCAAGACAATTGAAGAGGCACAAAAGGCTGTTTGCCTTCGCTATCGGACAAGCATGCCACAGCCGGGCGCAGTCGCCGTTTACGACAGGCTTTACGAGTTGTACCGCACAGCCTATTTCGCATTGGGTCAACCAGGCGCAGAGGCAGCCTCGTTAGGCAGGCTGCTACCTGAGTTGCGGCGCATTGCAATAGGCGCACGGGCTTGAACATGTCTCATCCTTATGGTTGACTGTCACTTCTTTGTTTGTGTGGTTAAATCTCTTGATGGCCGCACCAGGCCCGTGAAGCCGCAGCAGATTTCCAGGCTCTGCGCCACGCAAGAGAATAGAGAAGGGTAGCAAAAGGTCAATCCATGCCTGTCCGTCACTGCACGATGTCCGGTTCTTCCTTACGCTCTCTGCTTCCATCTGGCTTTGTTTGCTGCGTACTCTTCTTGTGCTCTGGCCGGTTGATGGCGCAGGGCGCGCCGCCAAATCCTGCTGCCCCTACTCAAACGAAGAAGCCAGAACCGGAGAGCTCGCAGCCGCAGACGAGCGGTGGCGGCGTCAACACGGGTCAGCCCCACGCGCCGGTTTTGGATAAAGAACACCGGCCGATCACGGCTGGAGGTTTCGTCAAGACCGGGCCCATCATCTTTCAGGACATCACCGCAAAGGCAGGCCTGACTACCTGGAAGCATACGATGGGCACGCCTGAGAAGCACTACATCATTGAGACAAATGGCTCCGGCGTCGGCCTGATCGACTATGACAACGACGGCTGGCTCGATATCTATTTAGTGAATGGTTCAACCCCCGATGCATTCAGTGGGAAGACATCTGCACCGAAAGCCGCGCTCTTTCACAACAACCATGACGGTACGTTCACCAACGTTGCTGAAAAGGCCGGCGTCACCAATGAACGATGGGGTGTCGGCGTTGCCATAGCGGATTATGACAACGATGGCTGGCCCGATATCTACGTCAGCAACTTCGGCAAGAACCGGCTCTACCATAACAACCATGACGGCACGTTTACCGATGTTGCTGAAAAGGCTGGAGTGACTTTGGGTAACTGGTCGACAGGGGCGACGTGGGGAGACTACGACGGGGATGGGCGACTTGATCTCTTCGTCCCCGGTTACGTTCACTACGACATGGCGAACCAGCCTGCGTCGAGCAGCCAAGGATCAACGCTTTGCCAGTTTCGCGGCGAGGAGGTTATGTGCGGTCCGCGGGGGCTGAAGGGCGAACCTGACCACTTGTTTCATAACAACGGCGATGGGACCTTTACCGACGTAAGTGAAAAATCTGGCGTTAGCGACAAGAACGCTTACTACGGCCTGTCATCGCTGTTTATCGATGTCAATGACGATGGTAAACCGGACCTGATAGTCGCCGACGATTCGACGCCGAACTATCTTTATCTCAACAATGGCGACGGCACCTTCGAGGATGTCAGCTATGCGTCCGGTTATGCGCTCAATGAGAATGGCCGCGAGACCGCCTCCATGGGCATTGCTTTTGGCGACTATCAGAACAACGGCCTCGTAGATTTTATGAACACGACCTTCTCCGACGACTACAATCCGCTTTACCGCAATGATGGCAACGCGAACTTCACCGATGTCAGTTATCTGACGGGAATCGCTGAACCGACCATCCCATTTCTAGGTTGGGGCGATGCTTTCCTTGACTTCGACAACGATGGGTGGAAGGACATCGTTATTGCAAACGGACATGTTTACCCCGGCGTGGATCACACAAGTTGGGGAACGACCTGGGCACAACGTCCTCTACTCTTTCGAAATATCGAGGGCAAGAAATTCGACCTCATGCCAGCGGTTGAAGGTACCGCGCTGGCCAATGTCTACGTTGGGAGAGGGATGGCGGTTGGGGATTTGTTCAACGATGGCAAAGTTGACGTTGTCATCAACGTACTCGACGGTCACCCTGCCCTGCTGCGCAACGTCTCTCCCGACACTCACCATTGGATTGAACTCAAGCTTGTAGGTGGCGCGAAGAGCCCGCGGGATGCAGTCGGAGCGAAAGTCTTTCTCACTGCGGGCGGACTGCGGCAACGCGGCGACGTCGTCTCGGGAGGAAGCTACGCATCTACGCATGACCCTCGCGTGCACTTTGGGCTTGGCGACGCGACCACTATAGAAAGGGTTGAGGTCCACTGGCCCAGCGGCGCGAAAGAAAAATTTACGATCAATAAAACGGACCAGATCGTCACGCTGGTCGAGGGCACGGGTACCGCGTTGTAGCTTCTTCCGGCCTCTGAATGACTGACTCCGGCTCGATTTGCCGCACTTCAATCGTAGAAAGCCTTTTCGAATCCTGCTATATTTCGCTAGTCCTTAAACAGACAGCCACTCGAATGCGAAATATTGCCTGAAGATGCGTTTCTTCTTGGGCGAGTAAGCGTTTTCACGCCGTATCAACAAGAAAAGGCGATAGAAAGTTGATCATGAAGATAGATTCAATCTCCGCGCGATATGAGACGCCAAAAGTGATCACAAAACTCACTCTGCTGACGGCAACTATCTCCTTATTCGCAGGTATTTGCGCGGCACAATCTACGGTGGTCAAACTCGACATCCAGTTGGATAAACCGGTGCATGCGGTAAGCCCAACACTTTATGGATTGATGACTGAAGAGATCAACTATTCCTACGATGGCGGCCTCTATGCCGAGATGGTGCGTAATCGGACGTTTCAAGATCATGGCTTTGGCGGAGTCGCCCACTGGAATATAGAGCATCTTGGGAATTCCATGGCCACGATGACTGTCGATCCGACGGAGGGTCCGAGCGCTGCACTGGAACATAGCCTTCTACTCAACGTGACGAGGGCTGACTCGGCAAACCGTGCCGGAGTCAGGAACGAAGGCTACTGGGGAATGGCCTTGCGAGCCGACACAACCTACAAGGGATCGCTCTATGCCAAGGCAGATTCCTCCGACGTAGGACCATTGATTGCCGATTTGATCAATGACAACACCGGTAAATCAGTGGCTACGGCAAACATTCCAGCGCTTTCCAAGGATTGGAAGCGGTATGAGTTTACTTTGACCACGGGAAAGATTGAGACTTCAGCGGAAAACCACCTCCTCCTGACGGTTGGGCATACCGGCAAAGTCTGGATCGATCTGGTGTCTCTGTTCCCTCCAACTTATAAGAATCGCGAGAATGGGAACCGTCCCGATCTTATGGGTATGATGGCGGCGATGCATCCTAAGTTTTTGCGCCTTCCGGGCGGCAACTACCTTGAGGGCGATCAGATCGATGAGAGGTTCGACTGGAAAAATACGCTCGGGCCGCTTGTCGATCGCCCCACGCACCGCAGCCCCTGGAACTATCAGTCATCGGATGGAATGGGCTTGTTAGAGTTTCTGGAGTGGACCGAAGACCTGAAGATCAACACGGTGCTTGCAGTCTACGCGGGATACTCCCTTAAGGGTGATCACATTCGCCCTGGACCGGAACTTGCCCCTTTCGTGCAGGATGCGCTGGACGAAATTGAATTTGCGACAGGCGAGATATCGACAAAGTGGGGAGCCGTGCGGGCTAAGCTAGGCCATCCCACTCCGTTCCCTGTGAAGTACGTTGAGATTGGCAATGAAGACTCGTTCGATCACTCAGGAAGTTACGAAGGCCGCTATGCGCAGTTCTACAAAGCGATCAAGGCGAGATATCCGCAACTCCAACTCATTGCGACTACACCGCTGAAAAGAATGAAGCCGGATGTTCTCGACGATCACTATTACAAGCGTGCCGATGAGTTCTTTGCCGACGTAAAACACTATGACAATGCCGATCGGAACGGTCCGAAGATTTTTGTTGGAGAATGGGCGACTCGCGAAGGCTCTCCCACTACGAATATGGGCGCTGCGCTTGGCGACGCAGCGTGGATGACTGGGATGGAACGAAACAGCGATCTTATCGTTATGGCATCGTACGCGCCGCTCTTCGTCAACGTAAACACGGGCGGAATGCAATGGGAGTCGGACCTGATCGGGTACGACGCTCTTACCAGTTATGGATCGCCCGGTTACTATGCACAGACGATGTTTGCGAAATACCTCGGAACAGAAGTGCCCACATCGTCGATCAATGGCGAAACAGAGCGCTTCTTTTATTCGGTGACGCGAGATCCAGCAAAGGGCGACACGTATCTCAAATTCGTCAATGCATCTTCTGTCCCTCAACCGGTCGAAGTTGAATTGACAGGGGTAGGAAGCGTTGCGAATACGGCTACTCTGGTCACGTTGACAGGAGCCAGCCTGGCGGAGACCAACACCATCGCGGCTCCAACCCGTATCGTGCCGGTTGAAACACCCTTGAAGATCGCAGGGCTAAAATTCGACCATACTATACCTCCCTATTCGATCCAGATAATCGAATTGCATGCGAAGTAAGCGTTCGTGTCCGATTTTGGAGATCGGCCGACTAACAAAATCGAGTCCGGCGCCAGAGGCTCAAGCCGCCCGCGATCAAACTTAGCACCAGCATCGCGCCGAGAACAGCGGCCCAGATCGCTGTCAACAGAGACTCGAAACTCCCGACATCGTAATAACAATTACGACAGCTTGTTCCTCACCAATCGCCGTCAGAATCAGTACGTGGGCAGCTGCGAAGTGTCCCAACCTCCGCCGACCGCCTTGACGAGCAGGACACTGGCATCCATTCGACGCCGCTGAATGTCGATATCGTTGCGTTCGTTAGTCAAGGCGGTGGTTTGAGCAGTGATCACCTGAAGGTAGTTATCGACTCCACCCTCATATCGATTTGTGAAAAGTTGAAGTGATTCCTGCGCCGACGCTGTAGCATCGTGCTGCTGCTGTGCTTCCTTTTCAAGGATGCGCAACGCTGCAAGATTGTCTTCGACTTCCTGGAAGGCGGTGAGGGTTGTCTGACGATAAGTGGCTACTGTGCCGTCATAGTTTGCATTTGCTACCTCGGAGGTTGCGCGACGGCGGCCAGCGTCAAAGAGAGTTTGGGACAGCTGCGGACCGACCCCCCAAAAGCGGCTTGGCCAGGTGAACCAGTTTATCGCTGAGGTTCCTTCGAACCCGCCTGTCGCGCTGATGGTTAACGTGGGAAAAAAGGCAGCGCGGGCGATGCCGATCTGGTCGTTGGCTTCGGCGACGCGGCGTTCGCCTGCGGCGATGTCGGGGCGGCGTTCGAGCAGACCGGAGGGTACGCCGACGGGAATGACAGGAATCTGGAGCTTTGCGTGAGGCAATGGCGCAATGCTGAACTGCGCGGGGGGAACGCCGATCAATGTGGCGATGGCGTGCTCAAACTGTGCGCGGGTGATGGTGATGTCGGTGTCCTGCACCTGGGCTGCGTCGAGCTGCGTCTTTGCCTGGGCAACGTCGGACTTGGGAGAGGCTCCGCCCTCGAAGCGGTTCTGCGTGAGATTGAGCGCGTCGGTGTAGGCGTTGACGGTGTCGTCGAGGAGCTGCTTTTGGTTGTCGGCGCTGCGGAGTTCGAAGTAATCCATGGCGAGCTCGGCGTGCAGACTCAGGCTGGCAGTTTGCAGGTCGGCCGCCGTCGCTTGCGCTTCCTCACGCGACGCGCTGATCGTGCGGCGCACGCGTCCCCACAGATCGACCTCATAGGAGAGATCGAAGGGTAACGTGAAGTTGCCGGTACTGTTGGCCGCAACTGTGGGAGGAAAGTATGGCTGGTTGGCAGAGTCGCGCACGCTGGCGATGCTTGGCGCAGTGGAGATTGTTGGTGCGAGGGAGGCTCGATTGAAACGAATCTGGGCGCGTGCCTGACGGAGGCGATCTTCAGCCACCTTGAGATTCTGGTTGGAGGCCGTGAGTTGGTCTTCAAGCGCGTTAAGCTGCGCGTCGCCAAAGAGCTCCCACCACTTTCCACGTATGGTCTGATCGCTGGGTTGGGCCGACTTCCAGCTGTCGCTCTCTTTGAACGAGTCAGGCGGGGATTCTTTGAACTCGGGAGCCGTGGGCGCTGTTGGCTTCACATACTTGGGCCCGACCATGCATCCGGCGAAGAGCAGGCTTGCGAGGCCCAATGGGATTGCGATGGCATGGGTCTTGGGTGGTTTGCGGGTGTTCATTTCGCGCCCTCCGTCTGCGGTGCGTTCACTCGTACGGGGGTGCCGGCGGCGAGGGAGTCGGATGGATTGACGATGATTTGATCGGTTGGTTTGAGGCCGGCGATGACTTCGACGGTAGCGCCGTAGTCGCGGCCTATAGTGATGGGAATCAATTCGGCATGGCCATCGCGAACTACGCCCACTCGCAGTCCCTCTGAGCGAAAGAGCAAGGTGTTGGCCGGAACGACGAGGGACTGCGACGTGCCCTTCGCGTCGTCGGGAACCTTGATATGAACGAAGGCGTAGGCTCCGGTTTTGAGGCGGCCTTTGGAGTTGTCTACGTCGACTTCGACGTTCAAGGTTCGCGAGGCGAGATCAATCGAATCGGAGTCGCGCACGATCGTACCTTGAAATGTTTCGCCGGGGAACTCGTCGAGTGTCAGCTTCGCCTTGGCTCCGGTTTGCGCGGCGCTCGAATCGACTTCAGGCACGGCGACGTAGACGCGCAGTCTGTTTACTGCCGCCATATGGAATAGCTCTTGCGGCACACCACCGGCGCCTGCGTTGATCAGAGCGCCGATGTCTGTGTTTCGTGCTGTGATGACGCCTGAGAAGGGAGCGTAGACCTTTTCGAAGGATTGCAGTTGCTCGAGGCGATGAACGTTCGCGACCATGGAGTCGACGGTGGCCCGCCTGGCGCTCTGATCGCTGACGGCCTGATCGGTCTCCTGCTTGGAGACGGAGTTTGTTTTAAGGAGGTTTTGCCAGCGAGCGGCGGTGATGGAGGCTAGCTGCTCGTTTGCCTGAGCGGTCTTCAGATCGGCGCGGGCCTGCTCCAACTGCTGATCGACTTCCGGGGTCTCGATTTCAGCGAGCAGCTGACCTTGTTGCACGTGGGCACCAATGTCGAAGTACCAGTGCTTAAGATAGCCGTTGGTCCGGGCGTATATGGGAGTGTCGCTGAAGGCCTGCGTGTTGCCAGGCAGGATGATCTCTTGTGCAAAGGCGTTTGATTTCGGCTGAATGACACTGACAACCGGAACCGCGGCGCGCTCGGTTGCGAGGCCGAGATTGTTTTCAGCCTCGGCGCGTTCGTGAATACCTGCGTAGATGACGACGGCGAGCAGCACAGCGGCTATCCCCAGTCCAATGAACAGCCATCGAGATAGCGGTTCGTGTGTTGGCGGAGCACCCTGTGTCCCGCTTTGAGGAGCTTTATCCGGATTCGTCTCGGTGGTGTTCATTGCTGTCTCCATTCGTTCTGTCCGCGACTAGACGTGAATCGGTTGCTTGCTGGGCTCCCATTCAGGGTGTGGGTCCGCCGTTGCGGACCGCCCGTGCAGGAGAGCAAACACTGAAGGCACAAAGATGAGCGTGGCTACTGTGGCGCAGAGCAGACCGCCAATTACGGCGCGGCCTAAAGGTGCGTTCTGCTCGCCTCCATCTCCCACGCCAAGCGCCATTGGGATCATGCCAATGATCATAGCGAGGGCGGTCATGATGACGGGACGGAAGCGCGTCGTTCCGGCTTCGATGGCCGCCGTTATTGGATCTCCGTGATTCACCAGGCGCTCCTTGGCGAAGGAGACGACGAGAATACTGTTAGCGGTGGCGACGCCCATGCACATGATTGCGCCCATTAGCGCGGGGACGCTCAACGTGGTGTGTGTTATGAACAGGAAGAGGACGATTCCGGCCAGCGCGGCAGGCAGAGCGGTGATGATGATAAATGGATCAAGCCAGGACTGGAAGTTCACAACAATCAGGAGATAAACCAGGACGATCGCAAAGCCCAGCCCGCCGATGAGGCCTGTATAGGAGCTGCGCATGGTCCCGTACTGGCCGCGCAGCGTAACGAAGCTGCCGCGAGGAAGCAGTTTGCGGTTGGCGTCGACGATACGGTTCACTTCGCGGCCTACTGCACCCAGGTCACGATCCTGCACGGCGGCATAGATATCGACGACCCGGCGGATATTGTAGTGATTGATGGAGGCGAGTTCGCTGGTTCTCTGAATGGAAGCGACGTTTGCGAGGATTCCGGGCTTCGGCGGCGCACTACTCGATGGAGTCGCACTGCTCAACGGAATATTCGCGAGATCCTGACCGGATTGCATGTCGTACTGCGGGGTCTGGGTCACGAGGTTGTAGTTGACGCCGTTTTTCGGGTTGAGATAGAACTGCGGCGTGACCTGAAAGCTGCCACTGAGCGAGATCAGCGTGCTGTTGGCGACGTCTCGCTCAGTAAATCCTGCCTGCAGCGCCTTGGTTCGATCGACCGCAATGTGGAACTTGGGATAGTCGGATTGCTGCTGGATACGAAGATCGGCGATGCCACGGACATGGCTGATCTCGTTCATCATCTTGTCCGCGATGCGTTGGTTGCCTGCAATGTCAGCACCGTCGATCTGGACGTCGATCGGCGCGGGGAGGCCGAAGTTGAGCGTCTGGGTGACGATGTCGGCCGGCAGAAAATAGAAGGTGACGCCGGTAAATTCGCTGGGAAGCTTATCGCGGAGGGTGCGTATATAGTCTGCCGTTGGGTGGTGTTTCTCCTTGAGAGAGACGAGGATGTCGGCATCGGCTGCGCCGGTGAGCCCCGAGCGATTGTAGATGTAGTTGATATTGCTGTAGGGCAGGCCAATGGTATCGAGAATATTGTCCATCTCGGCGGCTGGAATCGTCCTATGGATGCTGGCTTCGACCTGATCGGCAAGGCGCGCGGTGTCTTCGATGCGCGTGCCGGTCTTTGCTCGCATGTGGAGGATGAACTGGCCGCTGTCGGTTTCGGGAAAGAAGTCCTGTCCGAGGAACGGAATCAGCGTGAAGGCCAGAAGGCAGGTCACAAGGAAGGCCGGAACAAAGAAAACTCGAACGGTGACAAGCCGAGCAAGCAATGACGAATAGGATGAACGGACTGCCTCGAAGAGGCGCTCGAAAGCTTTATGAAAACGAGCGAATGGGCCACGCGCCTCCGCATCGCCCTGCTTGTGGGCCTTCAAAAGATACATTGCCAGCGTTGGCACGAGCGTACGCGACAGGATGTAGGAGGCGATCATGGCGAAGATGACCGCCTCGGCGAGAGGAACAAACAGATAGCGCGCTACGCCGCTGAGGAAGAACATCGGGAGAAAGACGATGCAGATACATAACGTAGAAACCAGGGCAGGTACAGCAATCTGGGCAGCGCCATCGAGGATGCCATCGTGCAGCACGGCCCCGCCCTCGAGGTGACGTTCGATGTTTTCGATGGTGACGGTTGCGTCGTCAACGAGAATGCCGACGGCCAGTGCGAGGCCACCGAGCGTCATGATGTTGATGGTTTCATGCAGAAAGCTCAAAACCATGACGGACGTCAGAATCGACAGTGGAATGGAGATCGCAATGATCACCGTGCTGCGCCAGCTTCCGAGAAAGATGAGGATCATCAGTCCGGTGAGCGCAGCCGCGATGATTGCTTCACGAATGACGCCGTTGATGGCTCCACGCACGAAGATCGATTGATCTGCGAGAGGCTGGATCTTCAACTCGGGCGGAAGCGTCTGCGCCACGCGTGGAAGAATCTGCCGAACACCCTTGACGACATCGATGGTTGAAGCATCTCCGGCTTTGAGCACGGTTACCAGCGCGCCGCGATTTCCATCCTGGCGGACGATATTCGTCTGGGGCGCGAAGCCGTCGCTCACTGTCGCCACGTCGCGAAGGTAGATAGTAGAGTCTCCGACGTTCTTGATTGGCAGATCGTTGAACTCGGGAACAGTCTTGAGATCGGCGTTCAGGTCGACGTCGTACTCGAAGTCTCCCATCTTGGCGGTTCCGCCGGGCAGGATGAGGTTCTGGTTGCCGAGAGAGTTGAGCACATCGTTCGGCGAAAGTCCCTTGGCTTGCATGCGGCCCTGGTTGAGGTAGACCATGACTTGTCGCGTCTTGCCGCCAAACGGAAACGGCACCGAGGCACCAGGAACGGTGACAAGCTGGGTGCGTAGAAAATTCAGCGCGATGTCATTTAGTTGCGGCTCGGTCAGGTTCTTTCCTGAAAGAGCAAGCTGCAGAATCGGAACAGTGGACGCGTTGTAATTGACGATGAGAGGAGGCAGAGAGCCGGGAGGCAATTGGCGAAGGATCGTCTGTGAAACAGCCGTAATCTGCGCATTGGCCCGATCGATACTGGCGCTCGGCTGTAGATAAACTTTAACAATCGCAGTTCCGTTTACCGTAGTGGACTCGATGTGCTCAATATTGTCGACCACCGTCGTAAGAACGCGTTCATAGACTGTGGTGATGCGCCCCTCTGTCTCCTCCGGACTTAGCCCCGTGTAAGTCCAGGCCACAGCGACAACTGGAATATTGATACTCGGAAAGATGTCTGTGGGAGTCCCAAGAATAACCACCGGACTCAGAATAAGAATAAGGATGGCCAGAACGATAAACGTGTAAGGCCTGTTCAACGCAATTCTGACGATCCACATTTTGTATCCTCTCGAAGGTTAGCCGCGGACTATGCTGGGTTCTTCATGTGGAAAACTAGACGTATAGTATAGTAAATGGCGCACACAGGGTTGGATATCTGCGGCGGCATTTACGATTCATAAATTGCTCACCGAATTTAAGTAACCTGCGATTCGTGAAAAGCTCGACTTTTGCCCAATGCGATACATAGTCTCAAGTCTCGAAAGGATTTCCACTCATGAGCTTGCCCCGGAGCAGCAGCAGATATTTTTTTGCAATGCATCGGTTGGCAACTGCGACACGGCCGACGCGATGAATCTGCCAAAAGGCGGCCAGATGTCGAAGGTGGAGTCAAAGAATCGCGGCCGTCAGCGTAGTGAGGAATCAGAAGAGGCAATCTTGACGGCGACCCTTCATCTGCTAAAGGAAAAGCCGCTCCGCGACATCGCGATCGAAGAGATTGCCCGAAAGGCGGGCGTTGGCAAGGCCACAATCTATAAGTGGTGGCCGAGTAAAGCCTACGTTGCGCTAGACGCTTTTCTAAGAACGATGAACCGAATGGTGCCGACTCCGGATACCGGAACCGGGGAGGAGGACTTTAAAGTGCAGCTTCACTCCCTGATTACCTTCTATAACAGCCCGACTGGGCGCATCTTCAGTCAGTTCCTGGCAGAAGGACAAATTGATAGGGAGTTTGCGTCTTTGTTTCGAGAGCGTTTCCTGAAGCCAAGACGTGAAGCGGTCGGGGTCATTTTCGATCGCGCTGTGAAACGTGGGGAGATCGACCCCAGCGTGGATCGAGAGCTCGGCCTGGACCTGATCTACGGCCCTGCGATTTTTCGCCTGATGGCTGGACACTCTCCTCTTGATCCGGAAGCGGCGGAAGCCATGATCTCAACGTTATTCCGAGGTATGGGAAATAAATCCTTCAAAAACAGATCAGTCCCCAGGAAATATGACTTGGGAACGAGGCGAACGGCACGCACCATTTAGAATATGTAAGTTACAGATTCTATTCGCGAGAAGCGAGACCGATCCCGTCTGGTTCACGATATTTCAATTGCTTCCGGGCCCTCGAGAGTCAAAATTACACTCCGAAAACCTTCTTCCCTGCCTGAACCCAAGGTGTTCTCTTTGATTCAGGAGGTTATGGCATCATATTCCACTACCGTAGGATGAAGCAGAACATTGCCAAGGAGGGCGGTCACAAAGGCGAGGAATATCGCTAAAACCGGAGGTGACATAGAAATGGGAACCAGATATTTACTATATGATTTCGTCACAGCGCAGCCGGGAACCTCTTTTGGAATCAACTATTTTTAGGAGCAGCCTATGTACCAGTTTGACCCAGCCTTCCGCGCTGGCTTTCATATTGGCTTAGGCGATTGCGTCTAAGGGCGAGAATCTTTGCGGAAAACATCCTACTCAAACGCAACTGTTTTGCTGAGGAGAAGTGTATTGAAAATGCCGAGGATCACTTGGAGCTTTGCTCCCTCGTTTGTAGCTGGGGTCGTAATTGCTTGCGGTACGCTATTTGCTCCCCGAGTGGCGTTAGCGCACGCCGTGTTGGTGGACTCACAGCCAGGAGTGAATAGCACTGTCTCAGGTCCGGAGGCCGCCGTACTCCTCAAATACAGTTCAAGGATTGATCTCACGCACTCAACCCTGACGTTAGTCGACCCTGACGGCAAAGTCGAGAAAGTAACGATCGAGAGCGAACCCACGCCCGGGGTACTGACAGCCAAGTTGACCGGTCTCGTCAAGGGAGCGTACGTGCTTCACTGGCAGGTGCTCGCCACGGATGGACACGTAACTCGTGGCAAGGTCCCCTTTCAAGTAAAGTAACGCCGGAGAACAATCTTGTTCTGGCTCTTACGCGATATCGATCTTCTGACCGTTCTCCTGCGCGGTACAACGCTTGCTTTAGAGGCGTTGCTGCTGGGAGGCGTCGCCTATCTTCTGGCTGTGGTGCGGCCAGCGAGGGCGAGCGCGGCCGTCGAAGACTTTTGCCGCCGCGGTATCCGGACGTTCGCGGTTGGATTGGTAGCCAGCGAGGTTGCTATCGTTTTGGCATCTGGCGCACTCGTAATGAGCGGCTCGGATTTGACGCTCAAGGATGTGACCACCACAAGCTTCTTCCGCGCCGACTCTCTCGCAATCCTGTTCACGATTGCAGTCTGGACCTGCACACGTCTTAAAAGCGGCACAGCAACCTGGGCGATGCTCCCGTTAAGCCTAATGCTGCTTGCGGCTACGGTGTCCACAAGCCATGCGGCGGCGCGCATCGATGACCGATTTCTTCTGGCGATTCTCACGGCCGCACATCATCTTGGTACAGCCGCCTGGCTTGGCGCGATGCCCTACCTGTGGATATCCCTGGGCCGCGTCGACGACGTGGATGAGGCGCGGCTTTTGACCGAGCGTTACTCGCGAATGGCGTTGCTGGGCGCAGCGACGCTGGTGTCGTCGGGAGTAGGAATGGCATGGTTCTATGTGGGCGCGTGGAGCGGACTGTACACCACTGCGTATGGCATCATGCTGGTTGCCAAGATCTTCCTTTTATTGGCAATGGTTGGACTTGGCGCCGGAAACTGGCTCATGGTGCGGCGTCTGGCCAGCGATCCTCAACCTTTGCTGGCGAAGCTGCGCCGCGTAGTTGAAGCAGAGATTTGTTTTGGGTTCCTCGCGGTATTGACAGCGGCTTCGCTGACAGCCCAGGCTCCAGCGGTCGATGTCACGGCCCAGGAGAGACTAACAGCTCATGAGATTTACGTGCGACTGCATCCGGAACCGCCGCGCATGAGCAGTCCGCCCTTGGCTGCGTTGGCTGCCCCAAGCTCGCTCGAAGTGGCTCTCAAAGATAGTCTGTTCGTTGCCAGTACCGGGAGCGATGATACCGACAGAGCATGGTCCGAGTACAACCATCACTGGGCAGGACTGATTGTGCTGATTGCAGGACTGCTGGCGCTGCTGAGCCGGCATCGAACTATGCGCTGGGCCCGGTTTTGGCCGCTGAGCTTTGCTGCGTTGGCGGTCTTCATCCTGCTGCGCGCCGACCCGGAAAACTGGCCTCTTGGGCCACGTCCGTTTTGGCAGAGCTTTGCTTCACCCGACGTACTGCAACATCGTTTCGGGGCGCTTTTGATCGTGGTTTTCGCAACTTTCGAATGTGCGGTGCAGGCGGGCAAGTTGAAGGCGCGGTGGGCTACTTACGTTTTTCCTGCGATGTGCGCAGCCGGCGCTGCGATGTTGCTGACCCATGAGCATTCCGCGAGAGATGTGAAAGAAGCACTGCTTGCGGAGATGAGCCACACTCCCATTGCGCTGCTTGGTATTATGGCAGCTTGCAGCCGGTGGCTGGAGTTGCGCTTAGTCAAGAGCCGCATGGCCACAATCGCTGGCTATCTCTGGCCGGTGTGCCTGGCCATGGTCGGCCTGATCCTGCTGAACTACCGCGAATTGGCTTAGTCATGCCATGGATGGCATCCTGACTTCCTCGGGTAGCCTATGGAACGTTCAAGGAACTTGTTGAACTTCTGCTGAGAGGCTTGTCTTTCATGCGCGCAGGCAAGCCGTAGGTATCGCAGCTTTTTCGTACGGGAGTATGGGTATCAAGCGTGAAGCCCTTTACTCTGAGAATCGAAAGAGCCGTTGCACGATGGCCGTTCCCTCGGGATATACGAGCCTAACTATCTGGCTATTTGATCTTTCACTCAGCCGTTTGGATCCTGTTTTTATCTTCAGTTCTTTCCAAAAAATACAAGCGCTACGCCGATGGCGACCAGCAATACCCCCATCCAGCGCTGGAAGCTGACTCGTTCATGGAGAAAGACAACTCCTCCAAGAGCCCCGGCAACATAGCTCAATGCCGTTACCGGAACGACAAAGCTAACGTTATATAACGATAGCGCTCCCAATAGAGCAAAGAAGGCAAGAGCCATCATGGAGATGCCGGCCCACATCCATGGTTGGCGAAAAGCCTTCAGAACGACCCTGACGATCTCTGCAGGGCGGAAGCTGGTTGCCTCACCAACACTTTTCATTGCGCGCGAGACACAGAGTTCGCCGCCAGTGCCTGCCATGACAATCACCGTAAATAGGGGGAGATCCCGCAATCTAAATTTGCCTCGCAATTTCGTGAGAGGTCGTCCGCGGAGCGGTATGGCTTATGACAAACACACCCAGACAGATGATTGCGATTCCCGTCCACCGAAGAGGCGAAACGGTCTCACCCAGAACCAAATAACTAAGCAGCGCGACAACACCATAAGCCAGCGATGAGGCAGGCTGCACGAAACTATAATCCGCCCAGGAAAGCACCAACATGTAGGAGACGAAAAACAGGACGAGGGAGGAGATTCCCATCCAGATAGATGGCGACGCGAAGATCTTAAGGCCGGTGTGCAGCAACTGCGACGGCGGCCAGATTAGTACCGCGCCTACGTGCTTCATCCCCTTACCGAGAAGGACATTGCCCAAGGGGCCCGTCACTACCATCACCAGAATCATCAGGAAGGTCTTCAGATGAAGAGGCTTGTGTGCTGTCTTCGATTCAGGTTCTTCACTGATAGCGTCTGCGAACACAACTCTATTGTATAGGCACATGCCGCACTGGTGCCGATTCGACTCGAAGCTCCGGTTGCGGAGAGATTGCTGAGATGGCTGCTCAACGCGAGTCTAAGGGGCAGGCTACCCCTGGGTGTAGAGCGTCCACGCACACATTGACGAGATTGTTATGCTAGCTTCATTGAAGCCTAAGTCTTTTTTCCTGAAAGTTCGTCTACTCACATAGAGGCTAATGCAACTTGTGCGGCATAGTAGGATTCACAGCGAAGTCGTGGTGTCCCAGCCCGGAGCGAATCAAGCAAGCGGCTGGAACTTTGGTTCATCGCGGACCGGATCAACAGGGTGTTTACCGATCGGCGAGCTGCTACCTCGGCGCAACTCGGCTCAAGATTGTTGACCTATCCGGGGGCGATCAGCCGATCTATTCTGAGGACCGCGACAGTGCGATTGTTTTCAACGGAGAGATCTATAACCATCTCGAAGTTCGCAAGACACTCGAGTCGCTCGGTCACCGCTTTCAAACGCGTTGTGACACCGAAACGGTGCTGCATGCGTTTCTTGAATGGGACACAGGCTGCTTTGAACGGCTCAGAGGCATGTTCGCTGTTGCCATCTGGTGTGATTCCAGGCAACGCCTTGTTCTTGCCCGGGATCGTGTTGGGATCAAGCCGCTTTATCTTGCTGAGCAAGGCGAGGACCTCTTCTTCGCGTCCGAACTAAAAGGGATTCTGATTCACCCGGAGATTGAGCGGCGACTTAGCCTCGACGGTCTGGACTGCTATCTGTCCATGAACTATGTTCCGTCTCCATGGACTTTGATCGATGGCATCCAGAAGCTGCCTCCAGGCAGCTGGCTTGAATGGCAGAACGGCCGAATCAACAAACAGGTCTACTGGCAGATACCGGACATGGCTCCATCGCCGATGTCGCTCGATGACGCGAAGTCGGAACTTGACCGACTTCTGGAACAATCGGTTCGGGAGCACCTGATGTCGGACGTACCGCTCGGCGTTTGGCTTAGCGGTGGCGTCGATTCGACCACGATCCTGCACTACGCTGCGGAGGCCTCTCACACAAGGCTGCGAACGTTTTCAATTTCATTCAACGGATATAGCTTCGATGAGTCCTCGCACATTGGCGAAGCTGTCAAGCAGTACGACACGGAGCACGAACAATTGGACTTGAATCCTGGGCACGACCTCGAAGGCGCCATTCGAGAGCTCTCGTACTATTCCGACGAGCCGAGCGCAGATTCCGGAGCGTTGCCGGTGTGGTTCCTCTCCAGGCTTTGCAAGACGGGTTGTACAGTCGCATTCAGTGGTGAGGGAGCGGATGAGATCTTTGGCGGCTATCTCACGTACAGGGCAAATCGCATTGCCAGGCAACTGCAGCAAGTTCCAACTGGGGCGATTCGGTTAGCATTGCGAGGACTGAACAGGTTGCCGGTTTCGAACGAGAAGATCAGCCTGGAATATAAACTGAAGCGCTTGCTGCAGGGCAGTCTTCTGCCGGCGGAGCAAGCCCATGTCTATTGGAATGGGACTTTCTCGGAATCTGAGAAGGCAGCACTTATGAAGGCTCCCTTACCCGGCGCGCTGCTCGACATTCTTTTGCAGTTGCAAGCCAGAGTTCCTGGGGACGGGATCGCACCTTTCCTGGAGTTTGATCAGAGATACTATCTTCCTGACGATATTCTCGTGAAGTCGGACCGCATCAGCATGGCTCATTCCGTGGAGGTGCGGCCACCATTTCTCGATCACCGTATTATCGAGTTTGCCGCGAGCCTACCCACGAAGTTGAAGATTCATGGCGATAATCAGAAGTATGTCCTGAAGGAGTTAATGAAGCCGAAGCTGAGGTCTCCGATTGCACAGCGCAAGAAGGTCGGCTTTGACATCCCGGCGCACGAGTGGTTTCGCGGGCCGCTTCGCGGCATGCTGATGGAGACGCTGGAAATTGCGCGAACGGACCATGCAGACTTGTTCAACTTCGACGCGATCGACAGACTTATAGAATTACACATGAGCCGAAAGATCAATGTTGGTTATCATCTCTGGGGTCTCATGACTTTATTTCTCTGGATGAAGCAATGGAATGTGCAGTCAGCGCCAGTTCGTCAGTCGAACAGGCAGGCGATCATGATCGGATGATGAGCCGCCGGAAGATCTTCCTCATCGTTATTTTTTTTGCCGCGGTTGTGTATCTCGGCTGCATTATCTCCCCCCCGTCACTGATGGATGACGTGGACGCGGTTCAGGCTCAGATCGCGCGAAACATGCTCAAGTCCGGGGACTGGGTGACGGCGCACCTCGATGGAGTGCCTTACCTTGAGAAGCCTCCTCTGTTCTACTGGATGATTGCGGTTTCGTATAAAATTTTCGGCGTACACGACTGGTCAGCGCGAATCCCCGTCGCGTTATCTGCTATTGCTCTTTGCTGGACCACTGCGGCATTCGGTCTGTGGGCATTCGGCAAGCGCGCGGGATTTTATGCCGGTGTTTGCATGTCGACCTGCATAGGACTTTTCCTCTTCACTCGTATCCTGCTCCCGGATGCTTTGCTGACCTTCAACATAGCCCTGGCTCTATGGGCATTGCTGCGAGCCTTGGATGAAGAGGAGCCGCATCCGAGGGCCTGGGCGGCAGTCATGGCAGCCAATCTCGCTATTGGCCTGTTATTGAAGAGCCTGATTGGCGTCGTGTTCCCGATTGGGGCAGCGGTTCTCTATCTGCTGATCACGCGGCAGCTCTTCGCCGCACGCACCTGGAAGCGGCTTCGGCCATTCAGTGGCCTCCTGATCATACTGGCGATCGCCGCGCCCTGGCACATCCTCGCAACCATCAGGAACCCTCCCTATTTCAGCTTCACGATGAAGAGTAACCCAGGTGAATACCATGGCTTCTGGTGGTTCTTTTTCTTCAACGAGCAACTGCTTCGTTTTTTGAATCTCCGCTATCCGCGCGATTACGATACCGTGCCGCGCACGTACTTCTGGCTTTTCAACCTGATCTGGCTGTTTCCCTGGAGCGTCTATCTGCCGGCAGCTTTCAAGCTGTCTTATCGGCCCGTGGACCGCGCTGGAAGAACCAGGCTCATGGCCTTGTGCTGGATCGGGTTTGTGATGGTCTTCTTCACCTTTTCGACCACACAGGAATACTACTCCATGCCCATCTATCCGGCGATGGCACTTCTTATTGGTTCGGCTATAGCGCTCGAAGACAGAACCGTTCGTATTGGAACCCGCACCGTGACTGTGTTCTGCGCTATCGCGGCAATTGCTGCCATCTCCATCCTCCTGGCAGTGCGTCACGTCCCGACTCCCGGAGACATCTCACAGGAGTTGAGCTCCAACCCAGCCGCCTACAAGCTCTCCCTAGGGCATATGGAGGACCTGACGCTCAACTCGTTTGCCTATCTTCGTCTTCCGCTTGCGGTGGCTGCTGCAGCATTTGTTATCGGTGGCATCAGCACACTGAGGGCTGCCCGAAGGAGTGCCTACCTCGGAATTGCGGTTATGATGGTCGTCTTCTTCCATGCAGCTAGGCTTGCGATGGTCACCTTTGATCCTTATCTCTCGTCGCGACCTTTGATTAAGGTCCTTGAACAGTCGCCCCCGGGTGAGCTAATCATTGATCACCATTACTACTGGTTCTCGTCAGTTTTCTTCTACACCGACAGGTCTGCGCTGTTGCTCAACGGCAGGTTCAATAACCTGGTGTACGGCTCCTATGCGCCGACCTCCGCCAACCCCTTTATCGACGGCAATCAGTTCAAAGATCTTTGGCAAAAACCGAATAGATACTACATCTTCGCCAAAACCACACAGATCGACGAGTTGGAATTCCTGGTCGGAAAAGATCTGTTGATCACCGTGGGTGCGAGCGGAGGAAAAGTCCTGCTCACGAACCATCCGCTATCACCCAATGGGCACTCCTGAAAATATTTTGGTCAAATATAGAATCTTTTTCCCTTGCCTGGGGTCTGAAGGCTATTTGGACAGCATCGAAAATAGAGTGAGTCCAAATGTGACAGAAACACGTCGATATACAAGTTTGACGAGTCTGGAGACAATATGAGAATTGCAGTTCTTGGCGGAGATGGTTATTGTGGATGGGCCACTGCTCTTTATCTTTCGAGCAAAGGGCATACGGTTGCGATTATCGACAACTTTTCGCGCCGGCAATGGGACTTCGAACTGGGAGTTCAGACACTTACTCCCATTAGGCCGCTCGCCGAGCGATTGAATGTCTGGCAGCAGCTTACCGGTCGAAAGATCGATCTCTTTGTTGGCGATGCGACAGACTACGACTTTATCGCGTCCATGATTACCGCATTTCAGCCGGAAGCGGTTGTTCACTTCGCTGAGCAGCGTTCGGCTCCCTACTCGATGATCGATCGAAAACACGCTGTGTTTACCCAGGTCAACAACGTAGTCGGCAATCTGAATCTGCTCTTTGCAATTCGAGAACTCGCGCCTGACTGTCACCTCATCAAGCTAGGAACGATGGGGGAATACGGCACTCCGAATATTGATATCGAAGAAGGTTTTATCACGATCGAACATAACGGCCGCAAGGATACGCTTCCCTTTCCGAAGCAGCCTGGCTCCTTTTATCACCTGTCCAAGGTCCATGACAGCCACAACATCATGTTCACTTGCAAGATTTGGGGCCTTCGTGCGACGGATTTGAATCAAGGCGTGGTCTACGGCACCATCACGGACGAAGTCGAGATGGACGAAGCATTGATCAACCGTTTCGACTACGATGAGGTCTTCGGCACCGTTTTGAATCGTTTCTGCGCCCAGGCGGCTATCGGCATGCCCCTGACCGTTTACGGCAAAGGCGGGCAGACAAGAGGGTTTCTCGATATTCGCGATACCGTCCGTTGCATCGAACTCGTCTGTCTGAATCCAGCGAATCGCGGCGAGTTCCGTGTCTTCAACCAATTTACAGAGCAGTTTTCTGTATTGGAGTTGGCACAGATGATCCAGACGGTCGCCGGGAAGATGGGCCTTCCCGTTGAGATCGAGCATCTGCCCGATCCGCGCGTGGAAGCCGAATCGCATTATTACAATGCGAAGCACTCCAAGTTAACCGATCTGGGACTTGAGCCGCACCTGCTTTCCGGCTCACTGGTGGACTCGCTCATCGGCATCGCGCTTCGGTACCGCGACCGCATTGAGCCTTCGATGTTCGCGCCGCAGATCAACTGGCGCGCAACGCGAAACGAGCGGCGTACCGTGAACACCATGAGCCCCGAGTCCTTCTACTCGCAAGAGAATTTGGTGCCTAAAGGTCGTTAGACACGCGGAATTTGGCATTGGCATTTTACCGGTCAAGCCGAGTGTGGATAGCGTGAGTCTATTCCGACGGCGTGACCGGTACCAAATCGCCATCCACGAGGAAGTAATCGTGCCCGCGCCAGCGGATCGATCTACGCATGAAGCTTGCCAGCCAGATGCAGGTAGCCATCGCATCCCATACCGGAATCAGCACCAGCTTTGCCCACACGCCTGGTTGCTTGAGACCGGTTGAGCCGACCAATAACGTCAAAACGGATCGCATAAGAAAATATCCGCCAAGGTAACCAACAGCCACCAGGGCTGTGGGTGCGATTGCGACGGCCAACAAAGACCAAGGCAAACCCAGAGTGAAGATCAGGCCCACATGTCCCCACGGCCGCATATGGCGCATTACAGTAATCCAACGTAGGCGCTTGAAGAACAGCTCCCGCAAAGATTGGTAATCCGGAACCGTCACAATAGCATAGGGCAGCAAGACAACTTCACGGCCGTGCTCGGCTATCAGGCGTCCGATGAGCAAATCATCCGCAGGCTTGTTCTCGATAGAGGCATAGCCGCCAAATTCTCGCAGGTACGACCGGGTTGTAGAGATCGTAGGACCAAGCGCAAACTTCACACCATCAAGCTGCTTCGCGACGAGGATGCCAGGATAAAAATCAGAGAGCATTCCTATGTCCTGCAGGCGCTGCACCCACGTTTTTTCTTCGGCGGGCACATAAAAACAAGTGACCGCGCCTGTTCTTGCATCCGCCAAAGGTCCGACGAGCCGGCGCAGGTATGTCGGCTCAACACGCACATCGCTGTCGCTGATCACCAGGTGCTCATGAGCAGCCTCGTCGACCAGCCGCGCCAGTTTGGCAACTTTATCGTTGGTTGCTTCGCGACCCGATCCGATGACTATGCGAATTTGGGTCTCTGGAAAGTCGTCGATTAGCCTTTGCAACACCGGCAGCGCAGGATCGCTGGTGTCACCTACGCAGAAGAGGATCTCGTAATTCGGATAATCCTGCCGGCAAAAGCTTGCAAAGTTTTCATAGGCATCTGGATCAAGCCCGCGCACCGGCTTTAGGTTGCTAACCGGCGGCAAAAACTCGTTCGAGGTATCAAATTTTGATTTGGTCGCTAAGAAAAATCGTAGGCAGCTAAATACTGCGATGGTGTAGTAGATGAACGGGATTGCGGCTACTCCGAGCACTGCCGTTCGCGTTGGTGAGATGACAAGTAGTGCAACAAACACATTTAGCTCTTTCCAAAAAAGCGACTTGGTCAGTGTATCGTAATGGCCAGGTTCCCTAAACTGGGCAAGTGTGCCGTTCCGTAACCTGTTCAAACATTGTTCAATTTATGAGACTTATACATATTCTTTGACATGCAATAAAAAGGAGCCGGTTGACCCGGCCCCTTTTAAAAACTAATGCAAGTTGGGTTAGAAAGTAATGGTGCCCTTCAATTGAATGAGACGAGGTGAGGCATTGCCACCCAGGAACGAACCGAGGATCGAGGTTGGCGTGCTGAGGTCGGCGTTGATCGAACCCAGGGTCGACGGATTGTTGATGTCGTTGCCCGGGGGAGCAAAGTTCGGGTGATTGAAGAGGTTGAAGAACTGAGCTCCAACTTGAAGACGACCGGTATCAGAGTGTGGGATGGGAACCTTGAAACCCTTAATGATGCTGAAGTCGGTATTGGTGTAGGAAGGCGCAACCACCTGGTTACGTCGCTGCTGCCCGAACGCCGTAGGATCGACATAGTTGGGGGTGCCCGCTGTACCAATTCCCGCGGCGATTGCACATGGATTCGCCGTTGCGCCGGTCGCGTTGTTGAAGACCGCACTTCCGCCGCAGCTCTTGACGCCGTTGACCTGGGCCGCCCAGAAACCACCTTGTGAGTAGTTGGTCGCCGATAAAGCGCTGTCGACGATCGTGAAGGGGAAGCCTGTATGGTGGAAGACCGTGCCACTCACCTGCCAACCATCCGTCAGCAGCTTCGGGCCACCGTAGTAGGGCAGCGCGTAGACATAGGAGGCAGTGATGTTCTGCCGCACATCGTAGTCTGCATTGCCATAGTTCTGCTTGAGGTCGTTCGGGTTTTCAGGGAACTGAAAATTACCGGCTGCGGCAAAGGGCAGAATGCCGCCGTTCGAGATCTCGTCCAGAGCATGACTCCAGGAGTAGTTGAAGTTGAGCGTCAGCGACTTCGTATGACGGGAGACACCGACGATGAGACCGTTGTAGTTCGAGATCGCTCCGTTGCCAACTTCAGTGGCCCCGCTGAAGGAGCCGTTCGGAACGGCGGATGGAAGACCGGTAAAGTTGATCGGTGTTGACGCTCCGTTGAAGGGGGTAAAGCCAGCGCTGCCGTTATTGACGCCGAAGGCGTTCGCGACAGTGTTTTCAACCGGTTCATGATACCCGTGGTTGCCGACGTAGGCGAGAGAGAGGACTGTCTCCCTCTTGCTGTCGAGGGCCTGCTCGACCTGGAAGCTATACTCCTCGTAGGTCGGGTAGTGTAGCTTGCCGACCGCGCCAATGATGGACGGCGCGCCAAACCCCGGAACACTGGCCGAGAGCGTGTTGAAGCTTGCGCCGTTCTTGTACCCG
>Ga0208193_1000077_pt1 | contig 72544 bp, 55 predicted proteins | sample June2015DPH_17_2_FD_184716 | JGI IMG/M metagenome (GOLD analysis project Ga0208193, IMG submission 184716) | Peatland microbial communities from SPRUCE experiment site at the Marcell Experimental Forest, Minnesota, USA - June2015DPH_17_10... | ecosystem: Environmental > Terrestrial > Soil >...
AAACGCCAAGTGACAAACAGGAAGGTCGCCTCTGTGAGATCGGGATGCCAATGGGGAAGCTTTCTGCGGTAGAACATAACGAGTTGGCAGGCGAAAGCGCCTGCCCCACATATAGTGGGCTGGACACGTGGAAAATCGCAGGAAAATGTAGAAACTCCGGCGCTTGGCGTGTAGCCAAGCCGTGGCCCGCCTTACTATCCGCGAAGCTGCGGAGCGGCCGTAAGCTGCGCGAATTTATCCAGATCGATGTTGCCGCCGGAGACGATGGCGGCTACCTTGCCCGACCCCGCGCGTCCCGATAATGCGGCCGCAATGGCGCATGCCGAGGCGCCTTCCACAATCACGCGATTGCGTTCGGCCACCAGCTTCATGGCCTGCGCGGCTTCGTCCAGCGTGACCACCAGCGAGCCGTCGAGCAATTTCCGTGCGTGGTCGAACATATTGCGAAACACGGTCTTGCTGCCGATGCCATCGACGAACGAGGGCTTGTAGTCCACCGTGCACGGCTGGCCGGCTGCGAGCGCGGCGGCCAAAGGCGCGGCGGTTTCCACCTCCGCGGCGTAAATGCGCACGCGGGGCGCACGGGCGCGGAGCACGGCGGCAATCCCGCAGGAGAGGCCGCCGCCGCCCCACGGAATCACCACCGCGTCCAGATCCGGCAAGTCTTCCAGAAGCTCGAGCGCGATGACGCCGTTGCCGGCCATTACGTCCAGGTCGTCGAAGGCGTGGATGAACGTGGCGTCGATGCCGGGGTACGTGCGTGTCTCGAAAGTGTTCCACCATTCGGCGAAGGGAACCTGGATCACGCGGCCGCCCAGCCGTTCCACCGCGCGCATCTTGGTGGCGGGAGCGGTATCGGGCGCGACGATGGTGGCGGGGATGCCCATACGGCGCGCGCAGAATGCGACCCCTTGCGCCATGTTGCCGGCCGATGCGGTCAGCACGCCGCGCTGCAGCCGGTCGCGCGGCGTCAGGGCCATTACATTGGCGGCGCCGCGAATCTTGAACGAGCCGATCGGCTGCAGGTTTTCCAGCTTGAGATAGAGCTCGGCCGGCGCCTCCGCATAGCGGTCTGCATAGCAGTCTGCATAGCGCTCTGTATAACAACGGACCAGGGGCGTACGTAGCGCCACGGACGCGATGTTGCGGCGCGCGGCCTCCACTTGGGCGAGCTGGACGGGCATTTCCACATGGTAGCGAAGCTGATCGCACCAGGCTGGCGGCGTGCTGCCCGATACCAATCGCGGTTTCGCAAGCGTTGACAGGTAAATTTGTAACTTCGCACGATAGAGGATGAAGTTATTTCCAGCAATATTTCTGGCTCTTGGCCTCGCGGCGCCCGGTCTGGCGCAGACGGTGGCCGCGAAGCCGGATACTCTCGGCCGTGACAATCCCAGATCCGCGGTGACGGGTTTTCTGGAAGCTTGCGGCGACCGGGATTATCAGCAGGCTTCGCAGTACCTGGACCTGAGCGCGATCGCCGCGCCGAATCGAGCCCAGCGCGGCCCGGCGCTGGCCCAGCAACTGGAAGGCGTCCTGAATTCGGACTCTCACTTCAGCGTGCTCCGCCTGAGCCGCGACCCCGAAGGAGACCGCACGGACGATGCCGACGCCAATCGCGAGCACATCGCCACGATTACGCTGGACGGCTCGCCAGTAACGCTGGAAATGGAGCGGGAGCCGCTTTCGCCCGGCGGGCCGCAAGTCTGGCTCTTCTCGCCCGATACCGTTGCCGCCATCCCCAAGTTGGCGCATTCCGCCACGCCGCCGGCCGTTGCCAAGTATCTGCCGCCGTTCTTCTCATCGATTCAGATTGCCGAGACGCCGCTCTGGGAGTGGGTGGCGCTGATTCTCGCGGCCTTGCTGCTGCTGGCAATCTCACGGCAACTCGACCGGCTGTTGGCTGTTATCACAAGGATCGCCGCATCGCGGCTGCACCTGGCCCCGTACGTTCCCTGGTTCATGGCAATCGTTGAACCGGTGCGCGTGATCCTCTCGCTTGTGGCATTCCGGGTGGCGCTCGAAGTAGTGGGGCCCGCGGCAATTGCGCGCCTGTACATTGGCCGCGCCGCCCAGGCGTTGTTCGTTTGCTCGGTCGCGTGGTGTCTGATCCGTCTGGTGGAGCTATTCATCAGCCGCGTAGAAGCCAAACTGGATACGCGGCGGCGCTTCGCTTCGCGGTCGATGTTACACCTGGGGCGGAGGACGGCGAATGTCACCATCGTAGTGCTCGCCGTGCTGTTAGTGCTGAGTAACTGGGGATATAACACCGCCACGCTGGTCGCCGGACTGGGGGTGGGCGGCATCGCCATCGCCCTTGCCGCACAGCAGACGCTGGCGAATGTCTTCGGCGGCGTGTCGATCATCGGCGATCATCCTGTAGGCATCGGCGAGTTCGGCAAATTCGGAGACTTGATCGGAACCGTGGAGGATATCGGTATGCGCTCCACCCGGATTCGTACGCTGAACCGAACCGTGGTCAGCGTGCCTAACTCCTCGTTCGCCGCTTACAACCTGGAGAATTACTCGTCGCGCGACAAGATCTTATTCAACCCAACCTTCCCGATCAAACGGACTACGCCCGAGGATCGGGTGCTTCATCTGGTGGAATCACTGCGGCAACTGTTGGCTGCGAACCAATTAGTGGAATGTGTTCCCACGCCCGTTCGCGTCACCGGGCTAGCCGCTGCGACATTGAGCGTCGAAGTCTTCTGCTACGTGCGCACGGGGGACATGGATAAGTTTTACACCATTCAGAGTGACTTATTGCTAGCTATCAACCGGGCGCTGCAAGAAGCGAACGTAGAGCTGGCGTGACTGTGACAATTGCAGCTAACGACGAGTCAAAAGCGTAGCGCAGTGTACGATTCCAGCTTGTGACCGGAGCGCGCCTCGGACCAAACTGAAGGTGGAGGTTTCCCCTATGAAAATGGAATCATTGCACGACCTGTACTTATCGGAACTAAGCGACCTGTATAGCGCCGAAAAACAAATTGTCAAAGCGCTGCCCAAGACGATTGAAAAGACCGAATCGCCGGAGTTACGCCAGGCTCTGGAGGATCGCCTGGAACAAACGAAGGGCCACGTCGAACGGCTGGAACAGGTGTTCGAGATGCACGGTGAGAGCCCGAAACGGCAGAAGTGCAAGGGCATGGAAGGCATATTGGCCGAGGGCGACGAGATGGTGGGGCGCGATGCCGTGGCGGCGGTGCGCGACGCGGCCATCATCTCGGCCGGTCAGCGCGTGGAACACTACGAGATGGCCGGTTACGGCACGGTACGAACCTACGCCGAACAATTAGGACACGGCCGGGCGGCCGCGATGTTGCAGGAGACGCTGGAGGAAGAGAGAGCGGCCGATGAGAAGCTGACCGGTATAGCTAAAGCGCGCATCAACATCGAAGCGACGCGGACGGCGTAAAGACGTCTAACCAAAGACCCGCCCGTCGTTCCATCGACGGGATGCAACCGGCGGGCGGGAACAGAATGCCATGGATGACTCCTACAGATAGGATTACCAAGAAACTCGTTTCCACACTTACACCGGTATAATAATTGCAACGTTGTCTGCGGGGTCTGCACGGTAACGTAACTCCAAATCTTAAGTCTTTTAAGGAGCATGACAACTATGAAAATAATTGCTTTGGTCACAAGTATCGGCATATTGGCGATTGGCGCCGCGAGCGCTCAGGAAATGTCGCATTTTGCGTTTGACGTAGGCGCGGGTTTCACTACGCCGGTGGGTAACACCGGTCGGCAGTTGGATAACGGCTGGAATATCGGCGGCGGGTTCGGCATGAACTTTACGCCCTATGTCGGCGCGCTGATCGATCTGGATTACAACTCATTCGGACTCAGTTCCGGCACTTTGGCGGCGATCGGGGCGCCGGGCGGCGGATTGCATGTCTTTTCGGCGACCCTCGATCCGATTGTTCATCTCAACCCCAAGGGCCACCTGGATGTTTATGTAACTGGCGGCGGCGGTCTGTATCATCGTTACCAGGACTTCACGGCGCCTTCGGTAGGAGTGGCGACGGGCTATGATCCATTCTTTGGGTATTATCCGCTCGCTGTACCCACTACCCTGATTCTGGCTTCTTATTCAGTCAACAAACCGGGCATCGACGTCGGCGCCGGGATCGCGTTCGGAAGCGTGTGGCATGGTAAGTTCTTCGCGGAAGCGAAGTACGACCGCATCTTCATGGGTCAATACCATACCGACTACGTTCCGGTGACTTTCGGTTACCGCTGGTAGATACCACTGCGCCGGCCGGCGAGTGATTCAACGTGGTGTTGGGTTACTCGCCTTTCCCGGAGATTCTTATTCCGTGTAAGAAGACAGGCCAGGAGGCCCGTCTTACTTATAGGAAGACGGCGAAGCTGTAGCCGTGGCGCTCAAAGCCGAGCGACTCATAGAAGCGGTGAGCGCCTGCGCGTTTTACATTGCTGGATAGCGCCAGCTTGTAACATCCGGCCTGGCGGCATTCTTCGAGCGCATGCGCCATCATGGCGCGCCCAATGCCCTGGCCCTGACGCTGAGGCGGAACGCCCACATCTTCCACAACGCCGGAACGCCTTCCGCGCTTGCCCAGTTTGTCGAGAAAAACCAGAGAATACGTTCCCGCGATTTCGCCATCGACGATCGCCACCAGCAGGCGGAAGCTGGAGGTGGAGCGAATACGTGCCCAGTGTGCGCGGGCCTCGTCAACGGTAAAGGAGACGCCGCCGTCGATGCCGGATTCGGCCAGGACGCGGAGAACTCCGGGGAGATCGCCGTCGGAGGCGTCGCGAATTTCGATCGCGGGCATACAGGCATTTTCCCACTGGCCGGGACGCGCGCCGAAAGGCGACGGGACGGCAACAGACAGGCGCCAAGATAAACCAAACTTTTTGCAACAAAGGGAGAGCCCGATAGCGTATTTAACTTACATGGGTTCCGCCTTCCGCAACCTCAAGCACGCCGTCCGCTCGCTTATGGGCGATAAAGGATTCACCGTGACGGTAGTGCTGACCATCGCCATTTGCATCGCCGCAAACACGGCCACCTTCGCGGTGGTGAATTCGGTGCTGCTGCGGCCGCTGCCGGTATCGGACGCGCGCTCCATCCTGGTGATGGCGAATCGTTACCCCAAGGCGGGCGCCGATTTCGGCTACAACAGCGCCACCGGCGACTACTACGACCGCCTGCGCGACCTCCAGGTTTTCTCGGAGCAGGCGCTATTCCGCACCAACGGCCAAACGCTCGAAATCCAGGGCGCCCCGGAGCGCGTCACCGGCATGCTGGCTACGCCTTCCCTGTTCCGGCTGCTGCGCGTCTCGCCAGCTTACGGCCGCGCATTTTCCGATGCCGAGGGCGAGCCCGGCGGCGACAAGAAAGCCATTCTGAGCGATGGCCTGAGCCGGCGCCTCTTCGGAAGTCCGCAGGCGGCGTTGGGCCGCGACATCCGCATGAGCGGGCAGCCGTTCACCGTGGTGGGCGTGATGCCGGCGGCCTTCAACTTCATCGATCCCGACGTCCGGCTCTGGATTCCGGCGGCGTTCACTCCGAAAGAGCGCGAGGTGCGCCACTCCAATAACTGGCAGAATATTGGACGGCTCAAGCCGGGCGCGACCCCGCAGGAGGCGCAGTCCCAGGTGGACGCGCTCAACCGCGCCAACCTCGACCGGTTTCCGGGCTTCAGGGAATTGCTGATCAACGCGGGTTTCCACACGGTGGTATCGCCACTCGAGGACATGCTGGTGAAGCAAGTCCGGGAGGCGCTCTATTTGCTCTGGGGCGGAGCGGCGTTCGTGCTGCTGATCGGCGTGGTGAATGTCGCGAACCTGGTGCTGGCGCGAACCACCCAGCGGCGCAAGGAGTTCGCCACGCGCCTGGCGCTGGGCGCCGGGGCGGGACGTCTGGTGCGCCAGCTGGTGACGGAGAGCGTTCTGGTGGCTATCGCCGGCGGCGCGGCGGGGGCGGCGCTGGGCGCGGGATTGTTGAGCGCCCTGGCGCACAGCGGAATCGAGACGCTGCCCCGGGCGGGCGAGGTCCGCGTGGATGGCATAGTGGTGCTGGCGATGCTGACCACGGCAGCGCTGGTGGGGATTGTCATCGGGCTGATCCCCGCGGTGCAGGTGATCGGGGCGCGGGTCAACGAGGTGCTTCGCGAAGAGAGCCGATCGGGTACCGGCGGGCGGAGAGCGCGCCGCGTGCGGCAGATCCTGGTAGTGGCGCAGGTCGGGCTGGCCTTCGTGCTGATGGCCGGCGCGGGATTAGTGCTGGCGAGTTTCCGCCAGTTACTCCACGTCGATCCGGGATTCGATGTCAAAGGCGTGGTAACGGCTGCCACGAGTGTGCCGCAGTCGCTTTACCCCAAAGACGCTGACGCCAGTATGCTAATGGACCGTACGCTTGCCGCGATCCGCACCATTCCGGGAGTGACGGCGGCCGGCGCCACCACCAGCATCCCGTGGGGCGGCAACCATAGCGACAGCGTGATCCTGGCCGAAGGCTATCAAATGAAGCCCGGAGAATCGCTGATCTCGCCCGAACAGATGATGATTACGCCGGGGTACTTCGAAGCCATGCATATCGCGATGGTGGCGGGTCGCCCGTTCGATGCGCGCGATATCGATTCCGCGCCCGGCGCCATTATTGTGGACGAGCGGCTGGCGCGCCACTTCTGGCCGGGAGTCAACCCGATCGGCCGGCGCATGTATCGGCCGCAGGACATCAACAACCTGCTGAAGACGGACGAGCACACGCACTGGATGACCGTGGTGGGCGTGATCCGCCCCGTACACACAGCGGACGTGGAAGGCAACGGCAGTCCGGTAGGGGCGTATTACGAGCCCTACGCGCAGAGCGTGCAGAGGGGGTACGCGCTGGCGATCAAGACATCCGGCGACAGCGGCCCGATTCTGCGCGCCGTACGCGCCCGGTTCGCGGCGATAGCGCCGAACCTGGCTCTGTTCGATGTCCACACCATGGAGGAGCGCGGCGACCTTTCGCTGGCGTCGCGGCGGGCCTCGCTGACGCTGGCGATGTTTTTCGGCTGCCTGGCGCTGTTCCTCTCGGCGATTGGAATTTACGGCGTGCTGGCGTATCTGGTGACGCAGCGCCAGCGCGAGATCGGGATCCGCACCGCGCTGGGATGCACTGCAGGCGGCGTGGTGAAGCTGGTGGTGGGCGAAGCGCTGTGGCTGATGGGCGCCGGCCTGTTACTTGGCGCGGCCGGTTCGGTGGCGTTGCAGTCGGTGGTCGCCGGCCAGCTCTACGGCGTGAAGCCGCTCGATCCGATGGTGATGTCGGCGGTGATCCTTACGCTGGCGGTGGTCGGCTTGGCCGCGTGCGTGCTGCCGGCGCGCCGGGCCACGCGTGTGGACCCGGCGATGGTGCTGCGGGAGCAGTAAGGGGCGGCGGCAGTGATGTCCCCGGACCAGCCCGGGCCAGCGGACGCCTATTAGCAGGCGCTTGTGTTTTGGTATCCAAAACTGATAAAACAAGGGCCGTGCAGAGCGCGAATCACAACCGGTATATGGTGAAATCGCTGGTGCATGCCTCGCGCGTGCTCGAAGCGTTCCAATCCGCGGGCGACGTGCTTCGCTTGCGCGACGTGGTGACGCGCAGCGGGTACAACAAGGGCATGTGTTTCCGCCTGCTCTACACGCTGCATCAGTGCGGATTCCTGGATAAGGTGGGGGAGAACCACTATCGCCTCGCGTCGGAGATGCGCCGCAGGCGGCTCTATCGGATCGGCTATGCGGCGCAGGGGCAGGACGGTTCCTTCGACAAGGAAGTGCGCGCCGGTTTGGTTCGCGCAGCGGAACGCGAACACATCGAGCTGCTGGTGGTGGATAACCGCTATCAGCCGAAAATCGCGCTTCGCACCGCCGATTATCTGATCAAGGAGCAAGTGGATCTGGTGATCGAATTTCAAACCGACGAGCTGATTGCCCCCGCCATCGCCTCAAAGTACATGCAGGCGAATATTCCTTTCATCGCCATCGACATTCCCCACCCTGGCGCGACCTATTTCGGCGCCAACAACTACCAGGCGGGATTGTTGGGCGGCCACTATCTGGGCCGCTGGGCCAAGCGGCACTGGAACGGCGAGGTGGACGAGATTCTGCTGATCGAGCTGCACCGCGCCGGGTCGCTGCCCAAGGCTCGTATGCGCGGGATGATAACCGGCATCGGCGAGGTGCTGCGACTCGCCGAACAGTGCCGCACGGTATCGATCGATGGCGACGGGCAGTTCCAGACGTCGCTCGAGCGCGTGCGCAAACACTTGCGCGAATCGAAGGCGAAGCGAATCCTGGTGGGCGCGGCCAACGATCCTACGGCGTTAGGCGCGCTGCGCGCCTTCCAGGAAGCTGGCCGCGCCAATGACTGCGCGATTGTAGGCAACAATGCCGAGCCCGAGGCGCGCGTGGAGTTGCGGACGGCGAACACGCGGCTGATTGCGTCGGTGGCGTTTTTTCCGGAGAAATACGGCGACGGGCTGATCCGGCTGGCGCTGGATATTCTGGGCCGGAAAGCGGTGCCGCCAGCCGTGTTCACCGGACATCAGGTAATCACGCCGGAGAATGTGGATCACTTCTATCCAAACGATAGTTTGTCGATTTCGGCGTAACCGGATTGCGTCCCGAGCTAGCTTAGATAAGCTATACCTTGCGGAACTGCGGCCCGTAGATGCCGCCGCCCGGCCGCGCCACTTGTAGCGCGAGCAGGTCGGTTGCCGCCGTAGCCAAGTCGCCCATGGAGCCAATGGCCTTGCCCAGAATCTTGGAGCTTCCCTGGGCCCATGCATTGTCAAGTTCCGTTAACATCTGGGTGAACGCCTGGTCGCAAGCCTTCACTCCCGCGGGCGCACCGGCGCCGTAGCCGCCGAGGGGGACCGGAGTCATGGGATAGACGGCCGGTAGAGTTACGGGAGTACCGGTCCAATCGCCCGTCTTGGTAGTCGCGTTGTATACGTATGTCTTTCCATAATAAATTTCGCCGAACTTATAGAAATGCGACAGAATGGTTCCGGCGGGATCGACAAACGGATAGCGCACCGATCCCTCACCTTCTGTCTTGATGATGGTAATGGCTTGTTCGGCATTGGTCAAACCATCGACGACAAATACGACAGGGTTACTGTTAGTAATCTGAAGCTTGGTGTCGTAAACAAACTTTCCGTCATTCGACTGAAACGCTTTGAGAACGGCATCGTAAAACTGGCCGATGGTCGGGTAAGTATCGGCGGCTGCCGTCAATGGAGGACGAGGTACGGGATCTTCCGGATATTCGATCTGCATAGCCATGCTGGCGAAATCGCTGAAGCTGTTGAAACCAAGTACAGCCTGGAAATTCTCTTGACAGGGGAAGAAAGAGGGATCGCATTTGGGCCGAACGCCACCGGGCAGAGGGCCGGGATACACGATGGAATCGTAACCTGTGAGGATCTGAGGCTGTATGCCGGTGGCGCGCAACATGTTGCACGCTAGTCCGAAGTGACTCATTTCGTCCATGGCGACGCTCATGATGAGTTGCGCCGGGACCGAGGATGAATCCTCGAGACACCAATATCCGCAAAGGTAGGGCGGCAGCGTGGACAGTTCCAGTTCCAGTGCGGACTGGAGCGCCTTCTGCAGCCACGGAACATCGTGCTGTTCGGGCGGCACACTCATCAATTCCTTGATCGTCAGGTTCATATGTCTCCTTTGTTACAAAAGTTGAATAGCTTAGTTGTAACGTAGGAGATCATACCACGGGCATTCGAGCCATTTTGCAACAGAAATCTAATTAGCTCTTACCCGAATGCACAATCGGCCTACACCCCTTGGCAACCTACCCCGTCCCAGTCCCGATAAGGTATTCTTCCAGGGTCCCTCACCCGGTGAATTAGACCGGACACAGCGATCGGGCGCCGAATCGCGGCGGCCGGTGGAGCGCGGCACGCGTGGGGGCGACGGCGCGAGAAGCCGTTCAGTCCCTGGAGGAGACTCCGGGCGCGTCGATCCGTGGACGGGAAGGCCCTCAGGCCGATCGCGCGAGTCGATTCTTCCGGCGCCTGTGACAGCAGGGCGATGGCGCAATCCGGCCGGCTCTTCCCTTGCGCTGGCCGAACGTTGTATAGTCCTGTTAGGCTCGATTCGCGATTGACGATGCGGGCCTCCACGGAGGGTAGCATGGACGTCAACCGCAGAGCGTTCATCAAGGTAGGCAGCGGCGCCATTGTAGCGTCAGTGCTGGGTTTCGACGTCCGGCCGGCCTACGCGCAAGCGCAAGAACTCAAGATTGCCCGCACCACCGAGACCCGGTCCACCTGCCCATATTGTTCGGTGAGCTGCGGCGTCATCATCCACACGCTGGGCGACAACGCCAAGAACGTGACTCCGCAAGTGGTCCACGTGGAGGGCGATCCCGATCATCCCATCAACCGCGGCACGCTCTGTCCCAAGGGATCGTCGCTCCATCAGGACATCCTTAACGACCGGCGTCTGTTGAAGCCGAAGGTACGCCGCGCCGGTTCCGATCACTGGGAAGACATCGCGTGGGACCAGGCCATCGACGAGGTTGCCCGTCACATCAAGAAGACGCGCGACGAGACTTTCATCGCCACCGACGACCAGGGCCGCACCGTGAACCGCTGCGAGAGCATCGCCTGGAACGGAGGCTGCACCGATACCAACGAATTTAACTATCTCGTGGTCAAGTCCATGCGCAGCATGGGGCTTACTTATATAGAAAATCAGGCCAGGGTTTGACACGGTCCGACGGTCTCCAGTTTGGGGCCAACTTTTGGACGCGGGGCCATGACCAATGGCTGGATCGACATCAAGAATGCCGACGTCATGTTGATCATGGGGGGGAATCCGGCCGAGAATCATCCGTGCGGATTCAAGTGGGCGATTGAGGCTAAGCGGCAGCGCAACGCCAAGATGATCGTGGTGGATCCGCGCTTCACGCGGACCGCGGCCACCGCCGACATGTTCCTGCAAATCCGCGCCGGCGCCGACATTGCCTTTCTCGGCGGCGTCATGCATTACGCGCTCGAGAACCAGCGCATCAACAAAGAGTACCTGGTCAACTTCACCAACGCGGCGTTCCTGGTCAAGAAGGGTTTCAAGCTGCCCGAAGACGGCCTGTATTCCGGCTTTGACGACGTCACTAAGACTTACGACCGCTCCACGTGGAACTACGAAGAGGGCGGAAACCTTACTGGCAAATCGTTCGCGGCCGATGACGGCCCTGCCACCGTGGATGTCAAAGGGGATGTCAAAACGGACAAAGCAGCCGCGCCAGCGGCAATGCCGGCGAACACGGCGTATGACACGTCACTCGAACATCCGCGCAGCGTCTACCAGTTACTGAAGAGGCAGTATTCCCGTTACACGCCGGAAATGGTGGAACGCACTACCGGCATTCCCAAGGCCGATTTCCTGAAGGCCGCAGACCTGTTCACGTCCGTACGCAAAGACGGAGATACGCAGAAGGTCGCGACCATCATCTACGCCGTGGGTTGGACTCAGCACAGCTTCGGCACGCAGATCATCCGCCTCGCGGCCATGTTGCAGTTGGTGATGGGCAACGTGGGCCGCGCCGGCGGGGGCGTCAATGCGCTGCGCGGACACTCCAATATTCAAGGAGCGACCGATGTCGCCGGCATCTTCGACAATCTGCCGGGCTATCTCAAAGTTCCGAGCGTAGCCGATAAAGATTTCGACGCCTGGATGACTCGCATCACTCCCAAGGCTTCGAAGCCGGGCGAGTGGGATTCGTTCAACTACTATTCGAACACGCCAAAATTCGCCGTGTCACTGCTCAAAGCGATGTATGGCGACGCCGCCAAGAAAGAGAATGGCTGGGCGTTCGATTATCTGCCGAAAGTGGACCGCGAATACTCATGGGTCCACATCTTCGACGACATGCTCAGAGGGCATGTCAAAGGATTAATCGCGTTTGGGATGAATTCGGTCGCCATTGGACCTAACTCGCAGAAGAACATCGACGCGTTGAAGAAAGCCGATTTTCTAGTGGTCTGCGACATCTATCCCGAGGAGACCAGTGACTTCTGGAGGGCGCCGGGAGTTACGCCGGAGGAGACTAAAGCTATCCAAACCGAGGTTTACCGTTTGCCGGGCGCGGGGTTTGCCGAAAAGGATGGCACTTTCGTGAATTCGGCGCGCTGGCTGCAATGGAAGTGGGCCGCCGTTCCACCGCCGGGCGACGCCAAACTTGACCAGGAGATTCTGGCGCGCATCTTCCTGAGAGTCCGCGAGCTATACCGTAGGGAAGGAGGTAAGTTCCCCGACCCGATTCTGAATCTGGCGTGGAACTATACGATCCCCGAGAACCCGTCTCTCAGCGAAGTGGCGAAGGAACTCAATGGCCGCGCCCTGGCGGATGTCGAAGACAAACCAACTAACACGACGATGAAAGCGGGCCAGCAGTTACCCGGCTTCTCATGGCTTCGCGACGACGGTTCCACGCTCTGCGGCAATTGGATCTGGTGCGGCTCCTGGACGGAGGCCGGCGCACTCACGCAGCGCCGCAACACGGATGATCCATCCGGCTTGGGCATCTATCCCAACTGGGCGTGGTCGTGGCCCATGAACCGGCGCGTGCTGTATAACCGCGCTTCCTGCGACCTAGCGGGCAAGCCTTGGGACCCCGCGCGGCGGCAAGTCTGGTGGAACGAGGCGCAGAAAAAGTGGGTAGGCAACGACGTGCCCGACTTCAAACCCGACTCAGCGCCGAAGGATCACATGGGGCCGTTCATCATGAATGCGGAGGGGGTAGGGAGGCTGTTCGCGCCTCTGACAGCTTTCGCCGATGGGCCTTTCCCGGAATTCTACGAACCCATGGAGAGCGCGGTGCTCAACCCGCTTCATCCCCAACGCTCCACCAATCCCGTGGTCAAGAAATACTCCACGCCCATGGACAAATACGCCACGCCTGGCGACGAGTTCACGGTGATCTGCACCACTTACCGGCTGACCGAGCACTACCATTACTGGACCAAGAACAATCCGATGAACGTACAGCTTGTGCCCGAGCCATTTGTCGAGATACCCGTCGAGCTGGCCGGCAATCTCGGCATCAAGGGCGGAGACTGGGTGAAGGTAACCAGCGCGCGCGCATCTTATAAGGCGAAGGCCATGGTGACGCACCGCATCCGCCCCATGACAGTGGATGGCAAGAAGATGTATCAGATTGGCATACCCATCCATTTCGGCTACCGCGGCATTCAGGAAGATGCCGGCAGAACCGCGCGATCTTTGACTAACTCGCTCTCGCCCACGGTCACCGACCCGAATGCATACACGCCTGAGTTCAAGGGTTTTCTTGTGAAACTGGAGAAGGCATAGACCATGAGCAACGGACCGCTCCAGATCAAGGCCATTTCCGGGCACGCCGGCGTGTCTCCGGGAAAGAACACGTCAAGCGACTACGATGTCTGCAAGCTGATCGATGTCACTACCTGCATCGGGTGCAAGGCCTGCGAAGTGGCCTGTCTCGAATGGAACGGCTATCCGTTCCGCGAGACCATGTTCGATAACACGTACCAGACCATGCCCGACCTGGCGTGGAATTACTATAACCTGATCCGCTTCAACGAGGACGTGGCTGAAGACGGTACGCTCAGTTGGCTGATGCGTAAAGACGGCTGCCTGCACTGCGCCGACCCCGGTTGTCTGCGCGCGTGTCCCGCGGATGGGGCCATCGTGCAGTATGCCAACGGGATCGTCGATTTTCAACAGGATAATTGCATCGGCTGCCAATATTGCGTGACGGGGTGCCCGTTCAATATTCCGAAGTTCAATCCGGTCACTAAGAAGGTTCATAAGTGTACTTTGTGCTCGGACCGTGTGGGCGCAGGCCTGGAGCCGGCCTGCGTCAAGGCGTGTCCCACCGGCTGTCTCCACTTCGGCAGCAAAGAGGACATGAAGGATATCGCGGAGAAGCGCGCCGCGCAATTGCGCGAACACACTTCTCACGCCAACGCCGGCGTGTATGACCCGGCGGGCGTGGGCGGTACGCATGTGATCTACGTCCTGCACGATATCGAGCATCCCGAGAAGTACGGCGGCCTTCCCAGGAATCCGCGAATTCCGCTGCTGGTGCGTATCTGGAAGGGTCCGCTGAAGTGGTTGGGTAACGTGGCTATGGTGGGGGGAATTGTAGGCGTGGCCCTGCATTTCCTCCGCTTCGGACCCAAGCCCGTCGAACACGAGCCCGAAGAGGAAAAGGTGAAATGAGCAGCGAGGCTATACCGCTTCCAGACAGGATTGAGCGCTACTCATTCGAAGAACGGCTCTGTCACTGGCTCACCGGGTTCTCTTATCTGTATTGCATGGCGACAGGTTTGGCGTTTTATTCACCCTATCTGTTTTGGATCGCTATCGCACTCGGCGGCGGACCCACTTCACGCTTCTGGCACCCGTTCGTGGGGTTGGCCTTCGTGGCCGCGGCCATGTGGATGCATCACATCTGGCGGCGCGACGTGACGCTGACGAGTGACGACCGTAAGTGGTTCGACAAGACGAAGTATTACATTGAAAATCGGGATGAGTTGGTTCCACCGCAGTGGCGATTCAATGCCGGACAAAAGGTATTCTACTGGGCCATGTTCTATGGTGCGTTGCTGCTGGTGCTTTCAGGGCTGGCGATGTGGTTCCCCGAGTATGTTCCATTTCAGTTACGATGGGTTCGCCCGATTGTGGTCATTGTTCACGAAGGCGCCGCCCTGATCACCATTGGCGCATTCATCATTCACGTGTATATGGGCGTATTCATGGTGCCAGGCAGCGTGACGGCGATGGTGACCGGCTTTGTATCGCGGGACTGGGCGTGGACGCATCACCGCCTCTGGTATCGGCAGGTGGTGGGTAAACGTGCCGCCCGGAAATGAAGAGCGCCTACGATCGAAGGATCGCACGGGCGCAGGAACTAGCCGCGCAGTTTCCGGAGAGTTCCAACGTGCTCGATTTCTACCAGCGTATCGCCCTGCTTCAGAAATCCGTATTTGAAGGCCTGGCGGCGAGGGCAGACACCGATGTCCGTACCGTGCTTCGCCACCTGCCGGCTTTGACCGATCTAATAAAAAGGCACGGCCCAGCGAGGCTCACAGCGTCCGTGGGCGCCGATTTGGGCGGCAGGATAGTCGCCTTCTGGGATAGCGGAGCGAAAACCGCCGGCATCGAGAGTGAGCCGCTATTCTTCGCCCGCGCGCTATTGCAGCCCTACGCGGAATGGCTATCTACGCGGGGCAGTCCGCAGCAGCAGACGCAAGAAGCCGCATGTCCGTTCTGTGGCGGCAAACCGGTGGCGGGCGTGTTGCGCGGCGAAGGAGATGGCGCCAAGCGCAGCCTGATTTGCTCCCTGTGCGCAACCGAATGGCAGTATCGCCGAATTGTATGTCCAAACTGCGGCGAGCAAGACAAGGACCAGTTGCCAGTCTACACCGCCGCCGGGATGGATTACATCCGCGTCGAGGCGTGCGACTTATGCAGGACTTACATCAAGTCGGTCGATCTTACCAGAAATGGCCATGCCATACCGGCAGTGGATGAGTTAGCCACTGTCGCGCTCAATATCTGGGCCGACGAGCACGGCTACGTAAAGTTAGAAACCAACCTGCTCGGCATGTAGCGACTGGCCTGAATGGGGAGTCATCTGTCCGCCAGCTTTCTGCCCGTGTTCAAATTGTCAAAATTCATAATCGCATTGAATACCAGAAAGTAACTCCCCTTAGTCTCCGCCCGCCAGAACGGGTTATTCGAGAACATGACCACATGACCATCGCCAAAGGGCGAATCGATCACGGCGGCGTGCTGAGCCAGTTCCCCTCCGTTATCGAGCAGCCCGGAAACCAGCAGCTCATTCGCGTTGGCATACCGCAGCACCACACGCGGCCGCGCGGCCGGAGGAATCACGTTCACCGGATTGCGAAGCTGCTCGTCGGTCACCGCCGCGGCCTCCCACACTTCGTGATGCGGTTCCTCGGGAATCTCCACTGGCGCCCGCCCCTGCGGCGTATCCTGGTCGTCCGCCGTTCCGCGCCCAGTCGGCCGCTCGGGGCCGCCCGTACCCCCGCCACCGCCGCCGGCGGCGCCGCCGCCTCCACCCCGGCCGCCGCCGCCACCCGCCATATTCGACACGTTGAAGACTGGAGGATTCGAGGCGAAGATCGCCAGATTGTCGGCATAGCCGTAGACAATCGGGCTGGCCGCGTCCACCATTTTGGAACGGACCGCCGAGCCGGTCACCTTCAGCCGCTGCGTGGTCGCGATCGAGACGCCCGGAGAGAATCCAAACGTCACGGCGAAGTTAGTGGTGTCGTTCGCAGTTAGGAACAGACCGCCCTTGCGCACAAAATCCTGTAGATGATCGAGACCCGTCCAACCAAGCCCGGGACGCATATCGTCGGTCTGATCCGTGTTACCCAAATTAGGCGTGAGCTGAGTGACTTTCCACGGCAGAGCGTTCCCATACATCGGCATCCCGCCGACGACTGTCTGTGGATTCCCGCGGCCGCCCGGTGGGAAGACTATCACGTCGTATCTGGAGCGCAGATCTCCATCCTTCGATGCCGTCTGTGTGCTGATGTAATCGTAAGGAACCTTAAGGCGGTCAAACTCCAACCGCCACCATCCCTCGGCTTGCGTGTTCATCCATGTGTGCATGATCGCCACCCGCGCCGCACGCAGCGGATGCGTCTTCACTGTAGGCGCCGAAGCTACGGCGTAAGTCTGTACGCCGAGATCGGCGCACGCCTCGGCAAGTTCGCCGGCCGCCACGTTGCGCACTATGAATGACCCGCGGTTGAACTTATGCCCGCCGGTTTCGAACGGCTCCTCCGCGGCTTCAAAAGAAGCGTGAGGGAAGCGATAGCGCAGCGTGATCAAAGCGCTGTCCGCGTTGTGGTTGATCAGGAATACGCTGCCCGCGCCCTCGACGCCTCCAGGCGCTTGCACCGCGCCCGAAACCCGATTCATGGCCGCGTCCAACACCTTGACGTCGCCCACACGCGTCACCTGCACATTGCCGAGTTCGCCAAAGGTCCAGCCGGTGTCGTCATAGATAGATTTCTGCGGATCGTTCGCTGCCCAATACTGGTAATCGAGCAGCGTGTCGGCGATACGGCTGTACGGTTGATCCATGCGCAATACATAACTGCCCGCCGGAAATGTGCGCGGCTCGGGCTTGGGTTTCTCGTCGGGCTTGCGGCCGCCGGCGTCGGCAGCGGCCTCAGCCGCCATCGCTGTCTCTGGCGCCGTGTCGCCGCGTCCACCCCGGCCGCCCCGACCGGCAACTCTCTTTGCGGGCATCATTACGGTAAACGGCGCGGTGGCGCGGGATATCTCGCAGCCCTGGTCCTGCAACATACGTAACAGATCCGCCTGTGCGCCAGGCCTCGGATCGGCGGCCGTAAAGACATAAGCTGCCGGTCCCTCAGTGTGCGGTTTCTCGATGGACCGCTTGGCCTTCAAGTAGAAGTTACGCAGGAATAGCTTGTTGTTGGCGGAGAAGTAAGAAAGCGCCGTCAGCAGTCCGGTCTCTTCGTAATTGTTGTTATTCCGCTGCGACCACTTAGCCTTAGGCAGCGGCGGATTCTGCTTGAACCAGGTGCGCGCGTATTCGTCCGGCGGTAGTGTGCGCACTTCGGTATCCGCGCCGCCATTTCCAAAGGTCTCGTAGAGCCGGCTGATGCCGTTGTGCATCGCGGCAATGAACATCAAATAACTGGGCGACCAGGTGTCGAACGTGCCATGGGTGAACACGCCGGGCATGCCGAGCTTAGTCATCTCCGAGACGTTGTTCCACCCCATCATCTGCCATTCGTCGGCCAGAATAGGGTCGATCCAGGCGTTGTAAGGGCCATCGCCGACGGTGTTGTCGTAAAGGTACGGCACGGATTCGTGCAGGTCGTGGATAACCTGCGCCTTCCATCCAACGAACGTGTTCAGTATGTTTCGCGTGAGCTGCAGTGTGAGTCCCATGGCGTCGCGGTTATTGTCGTGGGCCACATAGTGACCCCAATACGCCAGCGGCGGCCACTGCTTGCTGGGGTTCTCAATATGCCAGCGATAGATATCCACCATGCGGTCGCGCCCGTCCACTTCGACGATAGGAGTGATCAGCGTAATCACGTTTTCGCGGATGGATTTGATATAGGCGCTGTCGTCCACTGCGAGCCGGTAAGCCAGCTCCATTAGCGCGGTAGGGGCGCCTGTCTCGGGAGAGTGGATGGTTCCGGTAATGTAGTAAATGGGCGTCGAGGCGGCGACCAGCTTCTCGGCCTCGGCGTCGTCCATGTTAATGGTACGCGGATCGGCGAGCTTGGCCAGCCGGGCGCGGTTGGCGTCAAGCGTGGAAAGCAGGCGCTCCGACGCCACGGCCACCGCGATCATTTCGCGGCCTTCTTCGGTCTTGCCGATGCTGAAAACCTTCACGCGCGGGCTGGCTTTCTCCAGCATTCGCATGTAGCGGTAGACTTCCTGCGAATAGGGCAGTATGCCGGGAGCGCCCGCGATATCGCCGAGGACGGCCTTGGGAGTGGGCACAGTTTTCGACGCCGGCAGGTAGTCGGTGAGAGGTGAGTTGAAGAATGTCTCGGTTGTATACTCGCGGATCTTCCTGGTGTACTCCTCATCGACGGGCTGGTTAGCGTCGCGGCCCGGCTTCAGGGGCAGACCGCTGGTGGGTTGAGCCAACAGAGGAGTCGCGAGAAGCGCTGCGGCAAGACACCGAAGGATCTTCATTCCAGAAACTATACCTCAAACATGCGGCCTGAGACTAATCCCGACCGGTTGGGCGGGAAACCGGCAGTCAGATTCCACGTCAGGCAGGTAGCGGTGCGTAGCTAAGATACATAGTCATACTCGTGTAACTCGATCGGAGTGGCGCACGACCTGTGAAGCCGGCTCGCGCTGGCCACTTATGGCAGAAGCGACGCTCACAGCGCTGTGGCCGAACCATTCGTCGAGAAGGTCTCGCTGAAAGACAGTACTTATCCGGCTGTGTCTGTCAGTCTCAAGCGCATTCCGCGATTACGGGCGATCACGACTGTCGGCGCGCAGCCTATCGAGTTCCAAGTTCAGTTTTCGCGACCGAGGAAGATACAGCGGCTAATGCGTGGTGCGCCGGGTAAGATCGGTTGGTGAATTCCGGCGCGCCAGCGGAAATCGCATCGCGGAGATAATCGCGCGGCGAGCCATCGACTAGGGCAGAGTCTGACGTAGGGGGAGTTCAGTGCGAAACCGCATCGTGTACGTGCGCATACACATGGTCTCGCTCTGTAGCATCTTCATCCGACAAATGACCGGTATCCGCAGCCCAATGGTGCTACCATCCTCAATGGTTCAGACCGACACCGAATCCCCCGTTGGAATGCCTCGGCAGTAGCCGAGCGAGTTCGGGACGACTTGCCGGGGAGAGGAAACTCCCAGCGCCTCACGGCTGGCATCGGCAAGTTATGAAAATACTCCTGTACAATCCAGACAACGGCATAACGCAAAACTTTATGCCGCATTTGTGGATGTTCCTGCTGCAGTCGCTCACCCCTCCCGGACATGAAGTGCTGCTGGTTGACGGCAACACCCAGCCGATGAACGACCAAGAGCTGGTTCAGTTCGCCCTCCGCTCGAAAATCGACCTGGTCGGGATCGGCGCCATGACCCGCATGGTCGCCAAGGCTTACCGCGTGGCCGATGCCCTGCGCGCCGCCGGCCTCCGCGTGGTGATGGGCGGACCGCACGTCACCGAAGTGCCCGATGAAGCCCTCGGCCGCGATGGCGGACCGCGCCATGCCGATGCCATCGCCTTGGGCGAAGCCGACGAAACCTGGCCGCGAATTGTCGCCGACGCCGCGCGCGGTTGCTTGAAGGAAGTCTACAAACCGTTGGACGATTTCGGGCAGGAACACAAGCCCAGTCTGCAGGACTATCCGCTTATTCCATGGGAGACGCTCGATCTGGATCAGTTCAATCGCATCCCGGGTTTCGTCAGCCCCATTATGCGTCACTTTAAGTATCAGTGGGAGACATTCCATATCATTCCCATTGAATCCGGCCGCGGCTGCCCTTATGGATGCGAATTCTGCACCGTCACCGGCTTTTTCGGCGATTCCATCCGCTTCCGCACTAACCAGAGCATTGTGGACGAGCTGCTGCGCCTGAAGGCGCGCGCGCACAAGGCGAGCGGTCAGATCGCCGTCTTCTTCGTCGACGATAATTTCGCCATCAACGTGAAGCGCACTAAGTCGTTGTTGCGGGATATCATCGCCTCCGGCGCGGAGGTCAACTGGGTGGCCCAGATCAGCGCCAATCTGTTACGCGACGAGGAACTGGTGGACCTGATCGCCGAATCCGGCGGCAAGTGGATCTTCATCGGGATGGAATCGCTGGACCCGGCCAATCTGGCGGACGTGAAGAAGAGCTTCAACAAGCCCGGCGAGTACGCTCAGGTTCTGGAGCGCCTGGCGCGACGGAGAATTTACGCCATCACGTCGTTTATCTTCGGCCTGGATCACGATACCTCTGGCGTTGCCGAGCGCACGCTCTCGCAGATGCGAACCTGGCCGCCGGCATTGCCCGTTTTCGGGCAGATCACGCCGTTTCCCGCCACGCCTTTGTATGATCGGCTGCTAATGGAAGGCCGGCTCACGCGCCCGAAACATTGGCTGGAATTCGCGCCTTTCCGCATGGCGCATACGCCCAGGATGATGGCTGTGGATGAGGTGCAGAATGAAGTGCGCTATGCGTGGATGAACGCCTACAGCGCGGACGCCACCGAGAGGGCGCTCGGATCGATCAAGGATGAGCCGGTTCCATATAAGATCAGCCACATGGCCGCGCGGCTTTTTTTCCGCGGGATTTATTTCCCCAGGAAGGGCGTCTGGCAATGGCTCCAACTGATCGCGCAAAACCGGCGGCCCATCTTCCGCATCGTCCATGATGCTTTCACGCAATGGCATGGCAGCGCGCAGGCCGTCCGCCGCCATGATGGCGCCGTGACCTACCCTGCGTGGGCCAAGAGCGGGCCACCGGACGGCGGCGGGGATTAGCGCCACCAAGAACTTGTCCCGGGATACGTTCGCCGTTACGGCCTGGCGCGGAAGAGACGAAGTCGCCAGGCGCCAAGGCCCAGCAGCAGCATCGCCGCGCCCGAAGGCTCCGGTATCACATCGATGGTTCCATTCACGAAGCTATCGATCGGGATGTCGTCTCCATTCTGATCCGAAAGACTGGTGTCGGACGGGTCGGTGAAGAATGAAACCGTCACCGGTCCCAGCGCGGCCGTGGGCGAGACATCGAATGTCACCAGGGCCAGACCCGCGGTCTGTCCCGCGCCCAAAGTATCGCCATCGCCGCTGTTCGAAATGTCGAATGCCGAGAGCGACGATCCAGCGCTAATGTTCAGCGGCAGCGAGTTTATCTGGTCGAAGGAGTCGCCGGCGAATATGTAGGGCGCGGTTGTAGAGAAGCCGGCGCCGGTGAAATCGATGTCCGAATCGGCGCCGATCTCAAAGTTGAATCCGCCGATGACGATACTGGAGCCGCCTGTGTTTTGGACGTCCACTTCAAGCGTGCCAGCCGACCCCGGACTGGAGAACGCGGAATCGATTCCGAAGATTATTTCGCCGCTTGCAGGCATCGAAATCGCTGCCAATGCAACCGCCGTAGCGTATAGATTCCACCTCTTCATCGTCAACCTCCGATGACGTTATCGGGACGAACCGGCGCCGGCAGTGCTTACGGCTGCGACGTACCGATTCTAGTCCGAACGATCGCCACATCGATCGCATTCACAAGGCCGTCCCCGTTCATGTCGCCAATAATATTATACGGGTTGTGCGTCGCAGTATTCACCAACACCGCGTCCTGCGAGTTGACGACGCCATCGTCGTTATAATCGCCCCATAACACTTTCAGCGCTTGACTAAACCCGGCGCCATTTCCCAGCCCACGCCCATTGGCGCCCGCCAGCGCAGTCGAGCCGCTGCCTGCCAAAGCGGCGGTAAAACTACCGAGCGCAATGGGGTTGATTGTCCAGGTCAGCGTGTTGGTGCCCAGGCCGCTGAAACCGGTCGCCGCTATCCCCGTCAGGCTGCTCACGTTGCCGGTGGTGATCGGCTCGGAAAAGGTTACTTTGAAACCCGTAATCTCCCATGGCAGGCGCGTGCGCGAAGAGCCTATGACGTTGTAAGTCTGCGAACCGAACAACACGTTGAATCCGGTCACCGTCGGCGATGTCGAAGGAAGGCTGGCGAGATAGGTGCTCCATCCGGCCCGCGCTGCGCTCGCAAAGGCGCCGAGCTGCGTATAGTCGCCTAAGAATGTCGTATACATCATGCCGAGCACTCCGGGAACTCCGCTCACCTGCGCCAGTTCGGTGGTTGCGGACGTCCCTCCGTTCCCCGAGTCATAGTAACCCGCAATCACTTGCTGGTGCGCCACGGGCTGCTGCGAGTTCTGTCCGGCGAACCACGCCGCCGACGTATTCAGCGCGGACAGATTCCAATTCATCACAATGACGTCGGCGGGCAGGCCCGTCCAAGATCCAGTGAGATCGCCTTCCACCAGGTAATAGTTATTGATGGCGTTCATGTTCGGGTCGAACATGTCGCCCCACACATAGATGGGCGCCTGCGGCTTCAATCCACGGAAGATGGAGTAAGTCTGGTTAAAGTGCCAATCGAGCAGTTGCGCGGGAGTCATGTTCATGGCTTTGGCGGACGCCGTAGAGTCCATGTGTCGCATCTCGTCATAACTCAGGAAATAGCCCGCGGCATTCGGAAAAACTGTGCCCACGGCGGCGGCGTTTTGCGTCCGCCACAGGGCCGGCCCGGCATCGGTCAAACTGGCGCCTGCATCGCCGTATTCCGGTTGGATGGCATACCAATTCATGGCCACGATCTGCCCCGGCTGAAGGCTGCTTCCCGATGGAACCGGCACGATCATCGGCTGATGCCAATTATCCTGGAAGTACGGCGTCGGACCGGAGAGTTGGGGATCGGAAATGGCGCCGAAGTCGATATTCTCCTGATATACTTGCGTGGGATTGGCGGGGTTGTAGACGGTCAGCGGCGTGCTTGTTCCGCGCAGAACGTAGACTAGCCCGGTCTCCTGGAGCGAGATGTCGTCGAACCACAGATCGCCTTTGCTGCCGCCCCAAACGCCCATCAGAATCGTCATGCTGGTGTGCGGTCCGCTGTTGAACGCCTGGTCCCACTCGGTCCAGCCTTGAGTGGCTGCGAGCGTGAGCGGCTGGTTGACGCGATTGTAAGCCAGGTTGTTATCGGCGAATAATTCCACCTGCGAAAACCCTTGGAAGCTTTGCGTCTGATAGAACATCCGCATGTGATATTGACGCCAGGGTTGCACCGCGAAGGTCTGGCTGAGCCGGGCATTTCCCGGAGCGTTGGCGATCAGCGCCGAGGCGCTCCCGCTGTGGGCGACGGTGTTGTCAATGCCCACTCCGGCGTCGCCGTATCCGAACCAGCCGGTCTGCCCGCTCTCGAAGCCGCCGTTCACCAGGCCCGGAAACGAGTTCACTACCTGCAGCGTCTTGCCCGTAGGATCTACCTGGAATTGGGTGCCCACCAACCTCTCGCCTTCGGCCCAATTCGGGTTCTCAATCAGCATGTCGTAAGAGTGCCCATAGGGTGCGACGAGGGGCATCACCGCCAGTCCTTTGGATTGCGCATACTGGATCACCGTAGTCATGTAGGACGGATTCCACCACGAATACTGCAGAAAATCGATGCCGGAATCCCATAAGACCAAGCCCGTGTATCCTGCCGAAGCCGCCTGATCGATGATGGCCTCGCTGCTGGTCACCGCGGCGGTGGAATTGAGATAGCTGTGATGGTAGTACCAAAGCTGCGGGGTCCCGCCGGCTTGGGTCCGGCCGGATTTGCAAGCGCAAGATGCCAGAATAGCGAGGGTCAGTGCAGATTTCCAAGATGTCATTGTCGATGGACTCCTACTTTTACGGAACTTAGAGAAGTCTCTGAGGGATTTGTAAGAGGGCTTCACAACAATGTTAACATTGAAACTCATCACAATTTAACTTATTCGATTAGTCACCAGGCTTTTGGTACTGAAGTCATCATATTAACATATAGCCTTCGGCACGGAAGCTAACCGCCGAGGCTGAATGTCTGAGAGACGAACAAGCTGGCAGCCATTCCCTTTTCCTGCGAGTTGACCAATACAGGTCGCGTGACCATCCGCAGTCGGTGGTAGTTCCGCCTGGCAGTGGCGCAGGTTCGGCGTTTACATCGTATTCAACGACTCTACAGCCTTAGCAATTTACCTGGGCGGCTTCTGACGGGGAGCTGTTTTTGATACCGGCCCCATAAGTCGCCCCAGGATAGTATCGTTCAGTACGTAATCGCGATCAAAACGGACAAGTGCTTGCTTGTAGTGATCGTACAGCCTCGGAAGTCGAAAGCGGAGAGACCTCGGCGAGAATATGATAACGAATACTTCGCAGTTGAGCGGCCTTGTCCTCCGGGCCACGGACGGCGAAGTCGGAACCGTAGATCAGTTCTATTTCGACGATAAACCCTGGGCTGTGACGACGCGGAATTGGTCGCCGGGCAAGAGAGTATTGATTTTACCTGCGTGGATTATTGGAGCGGCGTATTGATTTTGGAGCGGTTCCTCAATTAATACATGGACAGGCAATCGCATGCCCATGAGTTTTCGCCGGCGCTTTGAGCGGCGAATATAACTTCTATTATGGAACAGGAGACGAGCATGAAAGCCACGGAACAATTGCATCGCATGGGTCAGAGCCTTTGGCTCGACAATATTACACGGGGATTACTCACGAGCGGCACACTCGAACGCTATATCCGCGAACTGTCAATCACCGGACTTACTTCAAATCCAAGCATCTTCGACCACGCCATCGGCGACACGGAATTCTATGACGACGCGATTCGCGCCAAGACGCAAGCCGCGCAGGATGGCGAGAAGCTGTTCTTCGAGCTGGCGCTGGAAGATCTCACAAAGGCGGCCGACCTGTTCCGGCAAATTCACGATGCCACCAAGGGCGTGGACGGCTGGGTGTCATTGGAGGTGTCTCCGCTTCTGGCAGACGAACCCATAAAGACGCTCGACGCAGCCAGGCGCTTATTCGCATTGGCAAATCGGCCGAACATATTCATAAAGATTCCGGGGACTCCGAAAGGACTCTCGGCCATTGAAGAGGCTATCTTCGCCGGCATTCCCGTGAATGTAACTTTGCTCTTCTCCCGCGATCAATATTTGAAAGCCGCCGGCGCCTATATGCGGGGAGTTGAGAGACGGATCAAGGCCGGTCTCAATCCGGCGGTCCATTCGGTCGCGTCCCTCTTTATCAGCCGGTGGGATAAAGCGGTTGCGGGCAAGGAGCCCGAAGGATTGAAAAACCGTCTTGGCATCGCCGTTGCCATGCAGGCGTATAAGGCCTATCGCGATCTGCTCAGTTCGCCGCAGTGGCTGCAACTGGCTGCCGAAGGCGCTTGCGCCCAGCGCCTGCTTTGGGCGAGCACAGGCACGAAGGATCCGAAGGCTTCGGACACTTTCTACATCGATAGCCTGGCAGCTCCGGATACGGTGAACACGATGCCGGAGGCCACCCTGCTGGCATTTGCCGATCATGGGCAGGCGCCGAATGCTTTGGCCGCGGATGGCGGGGACTGCGAGACCGTGCTGGAGAGTTTCGCGCGCGGCGGCATTAACTCCGGCAAGCTCGCCGAGCAACTGCAGCGAGAGGGCGCCGATGCGTTCGTCCAATCCTGGAACGATTTGATGGCTAGCATCGAACTGAAGGCGCATGCGGTGCTTGCAGGTAAGGGAGCTTAAAGCAACGGTTGAAATGGCTATCGAAATTCATCTCAACCGAAAAATTCATTCACAGCCCGTATCTCCATGAAAACACTAATCAAACTCCGAAAGCCCTTTTTCTCTTTACTGTATAATGGATTTTAGGGGCTCTCGCTTCACCCGAATATGCCGCTCGTTGACTTCTTGCGCCCGCGGCTCGTCTCTACCTTGCCGTTTCCCGCGCCGCGGATCTTTGACCACTGCATAAATCGACGTAGCCGGGGGTAGGCGCAGCCACCGGCGCGAGCCCGTTGGCGTGCGACCCCGGCATCTCTCGCTGCTGTAAACGCAAATCCGCCAGCCCCCTGGTTTAGAAGATGAGCCAAGCATAGGTTTACGCCGACAACTCCTTGTCCTTCCAATGAGTTTCGCGATAGTTCGTCAACTAGAGGATGAGATCTTGATATGGGCGGTCCCATACGCTTTCGGCCTCAAAAGGCTAAAGTTCCAAACGAACCTAATCCCACAATCGAACAGTCGCCCGCGACTACAGAACTAACCACTGAGGTCGCGGCCGGCAGCCCACGCTCGCGCTGTGAGCGTGAGACTCGGTAGATACCGAAAGACCGCGGGCCAACGGGGCGCTGTGGGCCCGGCCGGCTCAGATCGGAGCCCGGAGCCGCGAATGTCAGAAGGACCCCGAACAGCAGTCACTATTAGCCAGGCATCCAGCTGTGTAATATACTAATTCCAGCCGGGAGGGATTCGATGAAGTTTCCGGGACTGGGTCCCGCCGTGATGTTCCTGGCGTCCGTCATGGTGGCCGCTGGCAGCGACTTACGCCTGATCGAAGCGGCCAAAGGTGGAGATGCCAAGGCCGTGCGCGCGTTGCTCGCGCAGCACGTTCCCTTGAACTCCGTGGAAGCGGATGGCTCCACTGCGCTACATGAAGCGGCGCATTCCGACAACCTGGAAATCGCCGACCTGCTGATCGCCGCCGGGGCCGACGTCAAGGCCGCCACGCGCTACAACATCACTCCTCTTTCGCTCGCATGCAGCAACGGAAGCGCGGCCATGATCGGGCGCCTGTTGAAAGCCGGCGCGGACCCCAATAGCGTTTCGGAAGAGGGACAGACCGCGCTGATGACGGCGGCGCTGACCGGAAAAGTGGACGCGGTCAAGCTGCTTTTGGCGCACGGCGCGAAAGTGAATGTGCAGGAGCCTGCCAAGGGTCAGTCGGCTCTCATGTGGGCCGCGTCCGAAGGGAACACGGCTACGGTGGAAATGCTGATGGAGTTTGCCGCCGACGTTAAGGCTAAGTCCAAAGCGGGGAGCACGCCGCTGCTGTTTGCCGTCCGCGGGGGACACAAAGATACTGTCCAGGCCTTGCTGGCGCATGGAGCCAGCGCTAATGATGTAGCTCCCGACGGCACGAGCGCGCTCAACGTGGCTGTAGTGAATGCCTATTTCGAGGTCGCCGCGGTTTTACTCGATCACGGCGCGGACCCGAACGCTCCCGATGCGCGCGGCTCGCCTCTGCACACTCTGGCGTGGCTGCGAGAGCCCGGCTCCGATGGCGGCAACGGCCTCGGAGTTAGATCCTTCGGTCCGCCGCTTCCAGCGGGAAACATGAGCTCCCTGGAATTAGCCAAGGCGTTGCTGGATCACGGCGCCAATCCCAACGCGCGCATCACTCTGCAGGAAAGGCCATTCAACAAAGAAGGCGGCACGTGCCGGAATCCGAATTTGATCCACCTTGGCCGGCACTATTTGACTTTCTCCGGCGCCACCCCTTTCTACCTCGCTGCCCGCAACGGAGACGCGCCTTATATGCGGCTGCTGGCCGCGCACGGGGCCGATCCCAAGCTGCCCAACGTCTTGGGGATCACTCCACTCATCGCGGCCTCCGGGCTCGATTACTGGGAAGGCGAATCTGCCGGCCCCTACACTGGCGTGAGTGAGGCGGAGCGGTTGGATGCGGTTAAACTGGCGCTCGATCTTGGCAATGACATCAACGCCGCCGCCGATTTCGGCGACTTCAAGATGGAGGGCGATCCCAGTTACTTGCTGTTGTACTACCCGCTGAATATGGCTCAGCTTGCCGCAAAAGTCCCCGGCGATCCGCGCTGGAGCGGCAGCACGGCGCTTCACGCGGCGGTGGTGTCCAATCAACCGTCGATCGTGCAATACCTTGTAGACCATGGCGCCAAACTGGACGCCAAAACCAAAACCGGGTGGACTCCACTCATGCTGGCTGGCGGCGTATTCTTCGCCAACTCGAAGAAGGATTTCCCGGCTGCGGCGGCGATCCTGAAGAAGTCGATGGCCGAGCACGGTCTGATGGCAGTCTCTCCTGGCCGGTAGAGCCGATCTTCCGGGCGCCGTCGCATCGCCTCACTGGAGCAACCTGATCACCAGCATTTCAATGTTCCGATGCTCGGGCGTCAGGACCAGGCCCAATTGATCGCGCAGCATGCCGAGGAACTCTTCGGTGCTGCGCGCGTCTCCGTGAACCTCCAGATCGTATGTCCCGTCAAGGTTCGTCTCGTCAATGATGGGGCGTTCCAGACCGTCTTCCAGCACGCGGCAAAAATCGGCCATGCTGCTATTCTCGGCTGAAATTGCAAACATCGCTGCAAATTTCAGATTGGACAGCGCTTCGCGAATCATCTCAGGAGTGGGCGGTCCACCACCCTGCGGCTTGTCCACGACGAATTGGCGCGAAGACCAGCCGATCGAGCCGCCGCCCAAGCTGGCATCGCCGGTTTTGGCTCGTGAAGTCTTACCCTCGAGAGCGGTCATTACGTATACGTCCGCCGGCCTGTCTTCGACGGTCGCCGAGACCTGGAAGCGCTTTCCGATAGCCTGCTGGAGCAGGTGGCGCATCGCCGGCGGGTCCATCTGGTGCGGAGGCACGAGCACGAAGTCATAGCGTGCGCCGTTTTGGAGTGCGTCCGGCAGAATGATGCGGCTTGGATCTTTTTCGTAAATCCTGGCGACCGCCGCCTTGAGAGTGAAGCCGCGCAGCACCCACCAATCGGGCCCTTGGCTATCGTCGGTCCCGTTCGTCTTCGATGGCGAAATTTGCGCTTCGAAGGATGGCGGGATGTCCGGTTTGCCCGCTGGAACGGGCGTGCGATGCGGTTCGGAGTCCAGGCGGACGGCGCGGCCGGCGAGAATGGCCTCCATCTGGGAATCGTCGGCATCGCCCTTTATGGCAATGGCGCGGCCTTCCTGAACGGCTTTGATCTGTTCTTCTTCGGGCATCATGAAGGTGAAGCCGGCGACGCGGCCGTTCGCACCGATGATCGCGCTTCCGAATTCCACTCCGTAGGCTTGAGCGGTGGCGCCCAGCGGATCAAGCAACAGGCATCCGCTCACCGGATGCTTTTCGAGCCACGGATCGAGCGGCGGTTGGTATTCCGAAGCGATCCATACGAAGTGGACCGGTTGGCCGGCGAATTTCGCAACCAATTGGTTCCATCGCGAAACCAGCGACTCGTTCAAGGACACTACCGGAAAGAATCCGATTACTGTCACGTTCCCGAAGAGGCTGCCCGGATCGCCGCCGGACAGGATTCGCGTCCAGACAAGGTTGGGCGCATGGTCGCGGGCCTTGATCGGAGCGGGAGTTTGTCCGAAAACAGCCGCAACAGCGATTGCGAGCAAACTCAGAATGATGCGCAGCGTCACTCTGGGGCAGTCTCTCCTCGAAGGCTACCGCTCAAGCCGGGACGCTTTCAACCGCGGCAGCGAGCGAAGCGAGCGATAGAGTGCTCTTTAGCACCGAGCCAGGCGGCGCTGACTGCTCAGCAGTGGACCCAGGCCTCGCGACTGACTATTTTGCCGACGAGATTGGCGCCGGTTGCTGCCGTACTCCGCTCGGAAAAAACGACAGATCCTCGCTCAACACATAGATCGTGATGGCGGCCATACAGAAAAACAGGGCCACCCATACGCGCCAATCGCGATGCGCACGTGTCCAATAAGGCCGTACGATTGGCGGGACAACCTCGCCGTCGCCGCCTTCGTGGCGGTGATGACCATGTATGACTTCACTCACTTTGGGTTTCTCATTTGGTCGTTCTGCACCCTCATGTCAAAGGCCGTCGTGATGGCGCCCTCTTCCTTGTATCCTCGCACATGCAGGTTGCGGTTGGTTCGGCGGTAGTGCCGAAAACGGTGTGGAGCGGCCGGGATCTCGCTGCGCAATCGATGGCGGCGGAATAGGGAACGGAGAGCTGCCGGCGTAATCGGCTGACCGCGGCGGCGCCCTTTGAGAGAGACGAACAGACACGGAGAGTTAGTCAGCGGCCGTTCCAAGTGAACCATGGCGAGATCACGGAAGGTACGAAAGCTGGCCCAAAACTTGGCGACTTGCTCGGCAGAGTAGCTATGAAACTCTATCAGCCGCCGCTAAGATTAATCCACGCCTTTTGGATGATAAATTAAAATCCGTGAAGACCACGGAATTGCTGCGCTTCAACGGCGCTGTCGAGCGGGATCCCGCCATCGATGCGTGGATGAAAGACCATGCCGGTGAATTAGGAGCCATCGCCCATCGGTGGTTTGAGGCGATGCGAAAGTGCGGGGACCAAGTCCGGGAGCTTTTGCATGACGGCTGTCCGGTTGCATGTTTGGGAGATGCTCCCTTCGGCTATGTCAATGTATTCACCTCGCACGTCAACGTGGGGTTCTTTCACGGCGCATCGCTGTCGGATCCGGCCCGCTTGTTGCAAGGCGCCGGCAAGTTCATGCGCCATGTGAAACTGAGACCGGGAACGGCCGCGAACGCCGCAGCTCTAAGCAGGCTCATCGATACGGCGTACTCGGATATAAAGGCGCGCGTCGAAAACGGCTAGCCAAGATCTCACTCCGAGCGGCTGCCCCTGCCCCTCGGGGAGCCTCGCTTGGGGCGCCGGACGGCCCTGACCTTCCCGCTCTTTCCTCCTCCGCAAAAGAACCGATCGCCGCCATCGGACTCGAGCCCGGACACACCCATGCCGGGGGGCATATCGAGTCTCTCCAGGACCTCTCCCGTTCCGGGATCGATTCGCCTCACATCGCTCTCCTCACCTTCCCAGGTCGCGTGCCAGAGCTCTCCGTCAACCCACGTGACTCCCGTGACAAAGCGGTTGGATTCGATGATGCGAAGGATCGCCCCAGTTTCAGGATCGACTTGATGTATCTTCCGGCCCCGATAGTGCCCGACCCAGAGCGTCCCTTCGGCCCAAGCGAGCCCCGAGTCACCGCCGCCCCCGGGCGCCGGGATGGTGGCGAGCACATGGCCGGTCTTCGGATCGATCTTCTGGATGCGATCCTCGGCGAGTTGAAACAGGTGCTGGCCGTCGAAGGCGGTTCCGGCATGCGCGGCGACGTCGATGGAGCGCTGTATCTGCCCGCTCGCAGGATCGAAGGCGTTCAGCGTGTCTCCCGCTGCAAACCAGACTTGCCGGCCGTCATAGGTGACGCCATTGACTTTATCGATACCTGGAAAGGGCCCATACTCACGGACGATCTCGGCGTTTGAGCGCTGCATGCTTCCACATTAATCAATTGGCAGAAGAGTGGGGAGCAACAAAGTCGTCGTGAATCCCGGCGCCGGCGGGGTCAGCCAACGGCGAGCCCGCGCGCGACCGAACGACTCCACTTTGCCCGCCGCCGCAAGCGATTCGAGCGCCCGCTGTACGGTGCGCTGGCTGATGCCCAGCGCCAGCGCAAGCGCGGAGCTCGACCAGGATTCGCCGTCGGCAAGGAAGGCGAGCACCGCCGCATGCTCATCTTCGACGGGCCGCGCCAGCACGACCACTTTACGCGCGCGGCGCGGCGTCAATGCAAACCCCCGCGTCGTCGCGTTAAGGTCCGCCAACGTCCGCAGCGACCGGCGAAGCCGGCCGATCTCGACTCGCAAGCGCGCGCGATGGGATTCATCGGCGAGTCTCGCTCCGAATGCCCGGGCAAGCAGCAGGTCCCGTGCCACGTCTCCGGGCCACGCTTCCGCTAGCGCTCGCGCCAGCGCAAACAACACCGGACGCGTCGCCAGCGAGATCGCCGTGCCGCCCTGACGCACGACGTTCCGGCAGGCATCCACCACGAGTGCTTCCGACGCCAGCAAAGCTTCGACTTCCCCGAGCAGCAGGAGACGTTCCCCGCCACCGTCAATCAGGCGCGCCGCGGGGGTATTCAAGGTAAGCGATGCGCTTTCGACCTCCGCCACGAGCGCGGGGATGCATGCCTGTCGCGCGGCCAGATCGGCCCGAGCGAGCGCGGTGCGGGCCGCCTCGGTTCGGAGACGCCGCATCGCGATGCCCGCAACCACCAATTGGTGAGCGGCCCTGGACGCAGGCGGAAAAGGCGTGGGGTCGAGATCGGCCAGCGTCCGCTCGGCCTCGTCGAGCCGCCCCATCAGGAGGAGGCGCCGGACTTCGAGGTAGCGGGCATGCGCAGCGTTGACGCGGTCGCCGTGTGCTTCGAGCGTTGCGCGCGCGGCGTCGAGGGTCTTCGCCGGCCAGCCCAAATCGCGCGAGGCGAGCGCGATCTCGGCCTCCGCGACGACGCACCTGGCGCGGGCCACCGCTTCGTTCGGACCGAAGGCGCGCGCAGCACTCCGCAGCAGCTCCTTCGCTCGAACCAGATCGCCGAGCTGCGCCATAGCGATGCCCCGAAGAGCGAGCGCAGGCGCGTCATCGCGCAGGGCGACCCGCTTCAATGCGCCGAGGAGATCGCCCGCCGCGAGTGCGCGCGCAGCGGCCGTGATCAGCGAATCCATCGGAATCCCGCCACATTTGTCACTCCCATCATTTCGACATCCGGCGTTAAGTTTAACTCGTGGACGACAACCACATTGGAAAATCGAATAGAAGTTCAGAGGAGGACGTATGTGCCCGGTATGCATCGCAAGCACAGCAGTAATGATCGCCGGAGCCGGATCCACGGGAGGAATTCTGGCGGTGTGCCTCGGCAAGTTCAGAAAATGTTTCAGAGCGAATCGTCTCGGTCAGTTTCAGAAAACAAAGGAGAAATAAGATGGCAACCAGCAAAGAAAGAAACACACCCCCGATCGTGTCGCAGCAGGAGTGGGAGTCTGCGCGCCAGCAACTGCTCGTGAAGGAGAAGGCCGCAACCCGCTCCCGTGACGCGCTGGCCGCCGAACGCCGGCGGATGCCTTGGCTGGCGGTGGACAAGAAGTACGAGTTCGACGGACCCAAGGGCAAGGTAAGCCTGCTCGATTTGTTCGAGGGCCGCCGTCAAATGATTGTCTATCGCGCCTTCTTCGAGCCCGGGGTGTTCGGCTGGCCCGACCACGCCTGCCGCGGCTGCTCCCTGGGCGCCGATCAGGTGGCCCACCTGGCCCATCTGAACGCCCGCGACACCACGCTCGTCTACGCCTCGCGTGCGCCACAGGCTGACATCGCGCGCCTGAAGGCGCGGATGGGTTGGGAGATGCCCTGGTACACCATCACCGACGGCTTCGACGCGGACTTCGGCGTCGATGAATGGCACGGCCACAACGTGTTCTTCCGCGACGGCGACCAGGTGTTCCGCACATACTTCATCAACAGCCGCGGCGACGAGGCGATGGGGACCACCTGGAGTTACCTCGACATCACGCCGCTCGGCCGTCAGGAGACTTGGGAGGATTCGCCAGAGGGTTACCCCCAGACCCCGCCGTACAAGTGGTGGAACTGGCACGACAACTACGGCTCCGCGGCCTCGCCTGCCCCGAAGTGGGTCGAGGTGTCCGACGCCGGAGAAGCCGCCTTCCGAAAGCGCGCCGCAGAGGCGAAAGAAAGCTAAAAGAGGGCGGCCACTTCGCCGCCTTCGAGCAGCCGGCTCCTCTCACACAGGAGTGCGAGCGCTTCCGCAGCGTAGCGGAGCACAGCAATGACGAAGCATATGGATGGAGACAGTAAGGTGGAGCGCGACCTCAGGAAAATGAAAACCGCGCCCGAGGCGCTAACGGAGAGAACGATGACAGACTTCATGAGAGATGAACCTGGAGCCCCCAAAGTAGTCGATCGGAGGACCTTCCACGTCGAGTTGGACGCATTGCGGGTTCGAGAGACGGCTCACACAAAAGAGGGCGACGCCCTTGCAGCCGCCCGCCGCCGGCTCCCCATGGTCGAGGTGGACGGCGCCACGCCGCTCATTGGCGAACATGGCGCCGTGACACTATTGGAAGCGTTCGAGGGGCGCCGGATGCTCATCGCCTACTACTTAATGTGGCACACCGGCCACCCTGCGCCGGAGCAGTGCGAGGGGTGCACCTGGGTTACATCGCAGGTCCGCGAGCTGTCCTATATTCATTCTCGCGATGTCACCTACGCCACGTTTTGCCAAGGCCCGTACGAAGAGAGCGCCCGGTACCGCGACTTCATGGGCTGGGAGATGCGTTGGAACTCAGCCCAGGACTCGCTCGACACCCTCCTGGCTGGACGCCGGGCGGGCAGGATGCACATCGTTTGCTACCTGCGACAAAGATCCAATGTCTTCGAGACTTACTGGACGACGAGCCGCGGCGTCGAGGCGATGGATAACAGCTACCGGTTGCTCGACTTGACCATCTACGGGCGGCAGGAGACGTGGGAGGACTCGCCGACCGCCTGGCCACAACGGTTTATAGGCAAGCAGAATTTCCGAATCGATGGACGTCCCACCGCCCAGTGGTCTCGCCTGAAGGCCGGGTATTCGGACGACCTGGGAACCGGCGGGCGCTGAACCAGTCTGTCCACAACAGCGACTGAACCAGCGCTTCACGAGGAATGAGATACGGAGACGGCATCATGGACGCACAGCCGGCAACTGACAAGCAATGGTCTGCAAACTGCCCTACATGTACATCCCGCCGTTTACCGCAAGCACCTGGCCGGTGATGTACGACGCTTCGTCGCTGGCCAGAAACTTGACGGCGGCGGCGACGTCTTCCGGCGTCCCCATGCGCGCGAGCGGGATCTTGCCCATGATGGTCTGCTTCAACTCTTCGGGCAAATCCTTAGTCATATCGGTGGAGACATAGCCGGGCGCGACGGCGTTGACGGTGATGTTGCGGCTGGCTACTTCCTGCGCGAGCGATTTGGTCAGGCCGATGAGGCCGGCCTTCGACGCGGCGTAATTGACTTGTCCGGGGCTGCCGGCCTGGCCCACTACCGATGTGATATTGATGATGCGCCCCCAGCGGTTGCGCATCATGCCGGAGAGCACCTGCTGGATGCAGAGGAACGATCCGTCGAGATTGGTGCGCAGGACCGCGTCCCAATCGGCGGGCTTCATGCGGACGGCGAGACCGTCGCGGGTGATGCCGGCATTGTTGACCAGGATATCGACGCGGCCCTTCTCTTTGACCACGCGGCCGATGGCTTCCTTGATGGACTCCGGCGAACCGAGGTCCAGATTCACGGCGGTTGCGCTCGGGTTGGCGGCGCGCAATTCGTCGAGCGCTTCGCCTGCACCTACGCCGGCCCCGGCGCTGGCTTTGGCGCTCACCATGGAGCGCGCGGCGGCGACTACGTCGTAGCCCGCATGTGCGAGCGCTAGCGCGGTGGCGCGGCCGATTCCGCGGCTGGCGCCGGTGATCAATGCGACCCGGTTGACCATCAATGCTCCTGAACGGTGTACTGTTAAAGAACCAATCATAGCCTATGGCTTATCGCGACCTGCGCGAGTTCATTCGCGCGCTGGAAAAGAAACATGAGTTGAAGCGCATCCCGTTTGAAGTGGATACGGCGCTGGAAATCACGGAGTTCGCCGACCGCGCTGTGAAGCAGGGTGGGCCGGCGCTGCTCTTCGAAAAACCGAAGGGAGGCGCGATGCCGGTGCTGATCAACGAGTTCGCCTCCATGCGCAAAATGGAGATCGCGCTCGAAGTGGACTCGGTGGAGGAGATCGCGGCGCGCATTGTGGAGTTCCTGCAGATGCGCGTGCCCGAGGGCCTGATGGGCAAGCTGAAAATGCTGCCGAAACTGGCGGAGGTGGGCGCGTTCTTTCCGAAGATCGTATCCAGGGGCGATTGCCAGGAGGTGGTGCGCAACGACGGCTTTTCGCTATTCGATCTACCTGTATTGAAGTGCTGGCCGGAGGACGGCGGCCGCTACATCACGCTGCCGCTGGTGTTTTCGCGCAATCCCGATACGGGGAAGCGCAACTGCGGCATGTATCGCATGCAGGTATTCGACGAGCGTACCACCGGCATGCACTGGCAGACGCACAAACAGGGCGCGGAGCATTACCGGCGCATGCAGCACCAGGGCAGCAAGCGCATGGACGTGGCGGTGGCGATCGGGGCCGACCCGGCCACCATGTACTCGGCGATTCTGCCGCTGCCGCCGGACCTGGACGAGATGATGATCGCAGGGTTTCTGCGGCAGAGTCCGGTGGAGATGGTGAAGTGCCAGACGTGCGATCTGGAAGTACCGGCGCATGCGGAGATTGTGCTCGAAGGCTACGTGGAGCTGGGCGAATTGCGCACGGAAGGCCCGTTCGGCGACCATACCGGTTTTTATTCGCTGGCGGACGAGTACCCGGTTTTCCATGTGACGTGCATGACGCATCGCAAGGAACCGATTTATGCGACCACCATCGTAGGGCCGCCGCCCATGGAGGATTATTACATGGGCAAGGCGATTGAGCGGATCTTTCTGCCGCTGATGCGGCTGCAACTGCCGGAAGTGCGCGATATCGCGATGCCGGCGGAGGGGGTGTTCCACAATCTGATTCTGGTGGCGATCCGCAAATCGTATCCCGGCCATGCGCGCAAGGTGATGCATTCGATCTGGGGGACGGGGCAGGCGATGTTTTCGAAGTGCATCGTGGTGGTGGATGAAGACGTGGATGTGCAAAACTACCGCGAGGTGGCGTGGAAGGCGCTGAACAATATCGACCCGGAGCGCGATATTCAATTCGTGATGGGGCCGGTGGATTCGCTGGACCATGCGAGCCGTCTGCCGAATTACGGGTCGAAGATGGGGATCGACGCGACGCGCAAGTGGCCGGGCGAAGGTTTTACGCGGCCGTGGCCGGGGGTGATCGCGATCCCGGCGGAGGTGAAGGCGCGCGTGGATGCGCTGTGGAAGCGGGCGGGATTGTAGAGTGAAGTAGCGCGGGCCGATGGTCTGCGGCATTGCGGCGCGCGTGTTGCGTCAATCAAGCGAGCGGTTAGAGTATCAGCAGACCCGGAAATCGGGCGAAGCCGCGATCGTTAGTGCATAGCGTTTCGCCAGGCCGGTGTCTCGCGCCGGGCTGCGGGCCGGTCACACTGGCAAGGAGATCCATTCGTCTACGATGGACGCGGCTTCTCTCATTTCAAAGGGTTCGGTCTACACGCGAGAGCTGGTGGAAATACGAATAAATGCGAGAATGGTCGTCCAAGGCAACCGGACGATCGGCTGGCCGGACATCGCCTCGTCAAGCCAGCAGTGCGCCGCTCGATATTGAGGAGCGGCTTTGTTATAGGCACGGAGCAACAGATTGGCATCGACGAGGATCATGGATGCGGCGGCCGTTCGATCTGCTCGAGCGATTCGGAGATGGAATTCAGTGAGATGCCCGGCCGGGGAGAGCCCATGTTCGTGGATGTTCGTGGCGCGGCCTTTGCACACCGCATCCTGGCCCTGATAAACTGGAATTCGTTGCTTACGGTGGGCGTAGCTCAGCTTGGTAGAGCGCCGGATTGTGGTTCCGGTGGCCGAGGGTTCGAATCCCTCCGCCCACCCCAGTTCAGAATCAACAGGTTACGGGTAAAAGACAAAAATTGCGTGCAATAGCGTGCAATGAGTGCCAGGCTTAACCTGTGCTGAATCTTTACAGACGCCACAGCAGAGCCTGCAAAGCTGGTCATCCGAAAGACTCCCATTCCAGCGAATTTGACGAATGCAAGCGTTCCTGGAAGCTGTGCGACTGCACCATCGGCGTATCGGGAACCTTAGCCGGCAAATTCATTCGCAGAACCGCCAAGCGGACTAACTGGGATGAAGCGCGAGCGGTGTCAGACGCCTGGGAGCGCGGAGAGTTTGCGCAAGTTGCAACAGTCCCGCCGATGCCACCTGACGCGCCGGAGCGTATTACTATTGCAGACGTTCTGACTGCATACTTGGCGAACCGCGCCGCGAGGGAACCGCGCCCGGCAACCATGTCTAATTATCGGACTCTCACCACGCAGCTGATGGCGTTTGCCGAGTTCAAGGGATACGCATACCTTGACCAGTTCACCACCACAGATATGGACGCATTCTATGCGTCCTGGAAAGGTGGCAAGAGTAGCCGGGGCAAGAAATTGGAGCGCGCCAAGGGCTTCTGGAACTTTTGCAAAAAACGCAACTGGATTGCGGTCAGCCCGATGGAAGATCTTGAACCTCCCGTGGGCTATAGCCTCACTAAGAACAAGTCCCCATTTTCGGACGAAGAATTGAGTCGCATATTCGACGCTGCCGCGGCTTGGAAAACATGTCCTTGGTATAACGGCGGCCAGAAAGGTGAGATCACGGCTGACATGGTGGTCACGTTCATCATGCTGCTGCTGGAAACCGGCCTGCGGATTTCGGATGGCTCAACGTTCAATGTGGTAGAGAGGATCAACCCGATACCCAGGAGGGGTGTGGCTCTCATACTGGACATTGACCTCAAGCTGCGCGAACAGCTATCCGTAGCGGACGAAGTGTCAATTCTATAGCAGGCTCCCAACGGTCACTGAGTGCTAGGGCTCGGAGCTGAACGATGTGTTGGCCTGTGTCCTCCTTCCAGCGCGCCCCACAGCGCTTCATCCGCATTTCAAATAGACTCTTACAGGTTGCCTCGACATTGCCAGTACCGAGCGCCAATCCAAGTCGGCGCGCACGGGCATAATTCATGCGATCCGTTTCGCAGCCATGGTTTTGTAGATAGGTAATCGCCTCATGCACCGGATGATCCGTGCCTACACCTTCGTCGCGCCCCGAAGCGATCAGTTCCTTGAGAATGTCGGCTGCTGCGCTGCTGCGAAGTCACTACGTGACTAAGTCCGGCAGTCGTGGCAGGCTGCCGGACGTCCGCTTTCGCCGCCGAACACTCCTTGAAGTATTCTTTTGGTTGGAGGAGAAACACGTCATGCAGCCGAACCGCCGCAGCATTTTGAAAAGAGGGGGCCTCGCGCTGCTCGGCGCCGGCGCGCTTTCCCAGGTGGAAACACCGGCGGTGGCGCAGCGGGCGGCCGCGAAGCCGGAGGATTGCAACTGCGCGCATGCGCCCGATGGCTCGCCGCTCGACACCGGAACCAGCGAGATCCGGCCGGTGATTGAGCGTTACCAGGTGGAACTGCGCGACGTCGAGCGGGTCTATGCGCTGCCCGGCTCGGCCGTTCGTCAGGCTAAGCTGGAAGGCTTCTACGCCGAACAGTTCCGGCTGCTGGATGCCATCCGCTTCGATGCGCTCAGCCAATCCGGTAAGGTGGATTACCTGCTGTTGCGAAGCCGGCTGGAACGCGAGCGGAAGCAGCTTGCGGACGAAGCGAAACGGGATGCGGAGATCGCGCCGCTGATTCCCTTCCAGCAGACCATCATCGCCTTCGAAGAGGCGCGCCGCCGCATGGAGACGATGGACGGGCAGAAATCCGCCGCTGCCCTGGCGCAACTCAGCGCCGACATCGCCGCCGCGAAGGCTGCCAACGCCAAGGCGAATCCGGCCGCGCTGAACCGCGCCGCCATCCGGCTGGCCCAACTGCGCAATAGTCTGCGCAGCTGGTACAACTTCTACGCTCTCTACGACCCCAAGTTCAGTTGGTGGGTAGACGCGGAGTATAAGAAAGCGGATGAGGCGCTGGACGCTCACGCGCAGTTTCTGCACACCACCTCCGGGATGCCTGGGACGCTCGACGCGGGCGGCGGCCGCGGCGGTGGCGGTGGACGAGGCGGTAGAGGCGGCGACGCGGGTGGTGGAGCGGGTGGTGGCGGAGGAGCTGGCCGCGGCGGTGCGCCGGCGAGAACCGCGGCCTTGGGCAGCAACGAGGAGCTCTCGGGCGTGGGCCCCGCGGGCAGCGCGGTTCTGGTGGAATCCCTGCGCTCCGCCATGATCGCCTATACGCCGGATGAGTTAGTCGCCCTGGCTAACAAAGAATTCGCGTGGTGCGATAAAGAGATGCTGCGCGCATCGGGCGAAATGGGGTTTGGCAGCGATTGGAAGAAGGCGCTGGAGGCGGTGAAGAATAAGTACGTGGAGCCGGGCCAGATGATCTACCTGGTCCGCGACCTTTCGCGCGAAGCCATCGATTTCGTGGAGAAGCACGAACTGGTCACCATTCCGCCCATGGCCAAAGAGGACTACTGGGAAGAGGCGCTGACGCCTCAACAGCAACTGGTGAGCCCGTTCTTCCTGGGTGGCGCAACCATTGAGGTATCGTCTCCCGCCAGCACGCAGACCAACGCGGAACGCCTCGAAGCTATGCGCGGCAACAACATATTCTTCTCGCGCGACACGGTGTTTCACGAGCTGATTCCCGGCCACCACATGCAGCAGTATATGACGCAGCGTTACCGCGCCTACCGGTCCATATTCAGCACGCCGTTCTGGACCGAGGGCATGGCGTTTTACTGGGAGATGTTGATGTGGGATTTGGGATTCACGCACACTCCCGAGCAGCGCGTGGGCGCGCTTTTCTGGCGGATGCACCGCTGCGCCCGCATCATTTTCTCATTGAGCTTTCACCTGGGCAAGATGACGGCGAAGCAATGCGTGGAATTCCTGATCGAGCGGGTGGGTCACGAACCGGCGAACGCGGAGGGCGAAGTGCGCCGAAGTTTCAATGGTTCCTACGAGCCCATCTACCAGTGCGCCTACATGCTTGGCGCGTTGGAATTCTACGCGCTGCATAAGGAACTGGTGGGCTCGGGCAAGATGACGAACCGCGCGTTTCACGACGCCATCTACCGCGAGGGCAATATTCCCATCGAGATGTTGCGGCTGGCCCTGAATGGGCAAAAGGTCGATCGCGACTACCAGACCAGTTGGAAATTCTACGGCTCGTTAGCGTAGGGACGGACCAAATCGTGGCGTACGCACTCGTGCGTGCAGCGTTCACACTCGTGTGAACGCGCTTCGAATCGGGGCGTTAAGTGAACTCGCGGAGGATTCGGCGCGTGCCGCCAGAACTCTACCGCGAGGGATTCCGCGGCCCCCGCGCCGTTCTCCCCAAAAAGCCAAGTCCGTTTCGGAAAGTGAGCCCTTACCGGCCGTCCAGTGCGTCGATCAGCGCAGGGTGCCGCGCCTCATAAGCCGCAATGGCAGGCGCCTGATGCAGAATGTAGCCCAGTTCGTCCACGCCCTCCACCAGACAATGCTTGGAGAAGCCGTCCACCGGAAATTCCACCAGGCGTCCATCGGGCGTGGTGAGAGTCTGTTTCACCAGGTCTATCTTCACCGTCGCATTCGGATCGGCCGCTACCGCGGCGAACAGCGCCGCGTGTACATCCGCCGGAACCACAATCGGCAGCAACGAATTCTTGAGCGAGTTCTGGCGGAAAATATCCGCGAAGGAAGTGCTCAACACCGCGCGGAATCCGAACTGCGTGAGCGCCCACGGAGCGTGTTCGCGTGAGCTGCCGCAGCCGAAATTATCGCCCGCCAATAATACCTGCGCGCCTTGTACGCCGGGCTGGTTGAGGATGAAATCGGCCTTCGGATGGCCTTGCGCGTCGTAGCGCCAATCGTAAAACAATTGCTTGTCGAGGCCCACTTTCGACGTGGTTTTCAGGAAGCGCGCGGGAATGATCTGGTCCGTATCGATATTGTTGATCGGGAAAGCAATCACGCGGCTCTCAAAGTTAGTGAAGGGCTTCATAGTATTGTCCTCACGTCGGTGATCACTCCGGTGAGGGCGCTGGCGGCCGCGGTGAGCGGGCTCGCCAGAAACGTACGCCCGCCCTTGCCTTGGCGGCCTTCGAAGTTGCGGTTGCTGGTGGAGACGCTGTATTGGCCGGGCGCAAGCTGGTCGCCGTTCATGGCGATGCACATGGAACAGCCGGGCTCGCGCCACTCGCAGCCCGCGGCGCGGAAAATCTCGGGAAGCCCTTCGGCCATAGCCTGACGTTTCACTTCTTGCGAGCCGGGCACTACTAACACTCGAACCTTCGGACTCACCTTACGGCCTTTCAGCACTCCGGCCGCCGAGCGCAGGTCGGAGATGCGCGAATTGGTGCAGCTTCCGATGAAGACCACGTCGATCGCGTGGCCCAGCAGCGGCTTGCCGCCTTCGATGCCCATATACTTGAGAGCCTTCTCGACAGACTCGCGCTGCATAGGGTCGGCGATCGCCGATGGCTCGGGAACCGGCGCGCCAATCGACACTCCCATGCCCGGGTTGGTGCCGTAAGTGATCATTGGATCAAGCGCGCCGGCGTCGATGGAGACGCTGCGGTCGTAAGTCGCACCCTCGTCTGTGGGCAGTTGCTTCCACTTAGTAACTGCCGCATCCCATGCCGCGCCTTGGGGCGCGTGCGCACGGCCGGCTAGGTATTGAAAGGTCGCGTCGTCGGGCGCAACCAGGCCCGCGCGGGCGCCGCCTTCGATCGACATATTGCACACGGTCATGCGCTCTTCCACGGAGAGCGCGCGGATGGCGCTGCCGGTGTATTCGAAGACGCTGCCCGTTCCGCCGCCGATGCCGATGCGGGCAATCAGCGCAAGAATAATATCCTTCGCCGAGACGCCGGCGTGCAGCGTGCCATCCACCTTCACCTCGAACGTCTTCGATTGGCGCTGCAGCAGACACTGCGAGGCCAGCACGTGTTCTACTTCGCTGGTGCCAATGCCAAATGCGAGCGCGCCGAATGCCCCGTGCGTGGCGGTGTGGCTGTCGCCGCAGACCACGGTCATGCCCGGCTGCGTCAGACCGAGTTCGGGTCCGATCACATGAACGATTCCCTGGCCTGCGCTATGCACGCCCAAACAGCGGATGCCGAAATCCGCGCAATTGGTTTCGAGCTGTGCGACTTGCCGGGCGGCGATCTCATCCACTATGGGCAGCGAGCGATCGCTGGTAGGAATGCTGTGATCCACCGTGGCGATCGTGAGATCGGGCCGCCGCACTTTGAGGCCGCGTTCGCGCAGTCCGTCGAAGGCCTGCGGCGATGTGACTTCGTGGACCAGGTGAAGGTCGATAAAGAGCAGCGTGGGAGCGCCCGGCTGCTCGTGGACGACGTGCGCGTCCCAAAGTTTTTCGATAATAGTGCGTGTCATAAGCGTAGCGCCAGCAACGTAGCGCCGGCGGTCTTGCCGCCGGTGTTTTCCCGGCGGTCCCTAAATCGCAGCGCAGACGGCAGCCCCAACCTCTTCCGTAGTCGCGGGAGTCCCGGACGGTCGCAAATCCGCAGTGACTCTGCCGCCCTTCAGCACCGCTTCGATGGCCGCATCCACCGCGGCGGCTTCTTCCTTCAATCCGAAGCTATACAGCAGCATGGCGCCGGCCGAACCGATGGCGCCGAGCGGATTGGCCTTGTTCTGTCCGGCGATATCGGGTGCGGAGCCATGTACCGGCTCATACAGGCCCACCCATGCGCCGCTGGGACGCTGGGCGCCGATGGAGGCGGAAGGCAGCATACCGATGGACCCGGCCAATACCGCGGCTTCGTCGCTCAATATATCGCCGAACATGTTCTCGGTCAGCACCACATCGAACCGCCGCGGGGTCAGGATCAACTGCATGGCGCAATTATCCACAAGGATATGCTCTAACTCCACATCGGGATAGTCTTTCGCGACTTCGATCACGACGCGGCGCCAGAGCTGCGAATTTTCCAGTACGTTGGACTTATCCACCGATGTTACTTTCTTCCTGCGCGCGCGCGCCAGGTGGAAGGCCATGCGGGACACGCGCTCGATCTCCGCGCGCGTATAAGTCATGGTATTGACTGCCCTTGTCTCCGCGCCGTTTTCGATAATACCGCGCGGAGTGCCATAGTAGATACCGCCCGTCAGTTCGCGGACGATTATCATATCCGTACCTTCCACCAGGTGATTCTTCAGCGGCGAAGAATCGAGCTGCGATGCGTACGCGCGCACCGGGCGCAAGTTAGCGTATACGCCCAGCGCTTTCCGAATTCCTAACAATCCCTTTTCCGGCCGCTTCTCGGGCGGAGCCGCGTCGAACTCGGGAAGGCCCACGGCCCCCAGCAGCGTTGCGTCGGCCGCGGTCGCCAGGCGCGCCGTCTCTTCCGGAAACGGCGACCCGGTCTTATGAATCGCGATGCCGCCCAGAAGCCCTTCCGTGAGCTTCAACTGGTGATGCCACTTATCCGCAACGCGGCGAAGCACGCGTACGGCCTCGGCGGTGACTTCGGCGCCGATGCCGTCGCCGGGGAGAACTAATATGTTGAGATCCATGCCTTAATGCCTGTGCCTTACTCCCTAGCTCCCAGCCTGCCTGGTCCCAGTGGCTGTGCCTGGCCCACTGCCTGGTCCCAGTAGTCTCTGCTTTGCCTAGTCCTAGTGATTCTGCTAACTCCCGTGGCGCACGCACTCGTGCGTGCCGCGTTCACGCTCGTGTGAATACGCTTCGCCTCCCTCGAGTACAACTCTTGCCGGGACGCCTCTGACAGTTGACTCACCGCGTCCGTCAGCAAAGAACGCCACCACAAAGCCGTCGGCAGCCACGAATCGCCGCCCCAAAAAACTCCATCAGTGGGCCGCCGTCTCCATGGCAGCGGCTTGACTCTCTGGAACCTGGCTCTCTTTGATCAGTGAAACGATTTCCTCGTCCATCAGGCCCTTCTTGCGGTGGTCCGCCACGGCGGTGAAACTGTGATACAGCCGGTCGAGTTGTTCCTTGTTCAGCTCAAATCCCAACTCTTTGGCGCGCTCGTGGAGCGCATGGCGGCCGCTATGCTTGCCCAGCACCAACCTGCCTTCGGGAACGCCCACCGAGCGCGGGTCGATAATTTCGTAAGTGGACTTCTCCTTGAGATACCCATCCTGATGGATGCCCGCCTCGTGCGCGAACGCGTTGCGGCCCACGATCGCCTTATTCGGCTGCGGACCAAAAGTAATCACCGAGCTCAGTAACTGGCTGGCCCCATAGAGATGCTCGGCGTGGATGCCGGTCTTATAAGGATACGCGTCGCCGCGTGTTTTGAGGATCATGACGATCTCTTCGAGCGAGCAGTTACCGGCGCGCTCGCCGATGCCGTTGATGGTGCATTCGATCTGCCGCGCGCCGGCGGCCACCGCAGCCAGCGAATTGGCCACCGCAAGCCCCAGGTCGTCGTGGCAGTGTACGCTGACGATGGCGCTATCGCCCAGCGCCTTGGCCACGCGGCCGATCAGCGCGGCGTATTCGTTCGGGACCGAATAGCCCACCGTATCCGGAATGTTCACCGTGCGGGCGCCCGCGGCCACCACGGCGCGGGAGATCTTCTCCAGGTAATCGGGCTCGGTGCGCGCCCCGTCTTCGGCGGAGAATTCCACGTCGTCCACGTGCCGCCGCGCCAGTTCCACCGCCGCTACGGCGTCATCGAGCACCTGCTGCTGCGACTTTTTCAGCTTGTATTTGAGGTGAATGTCGCTGGTGGCGATGAAGGTGTGAATGCGCGGCCGTTTGGCGTGCCGTAGAGACTGGGCGGCGCGCTCCACGTCCAGCGTGCAGCAGCGCGCCAGCGCCGCCACGCTCGCCCAGGGAAACTCGCGGCTCACGGCGTCCACGGCTTCGAAATCGCCGTCGGAGGCGATCGGGAATCCGGCTTCGAGAACATCGACGCCCAACTCCACCAGCTTGCGGGCCATACGCAGCTTTTCCGGGACCGTCATGCTGCACCCCGGCGACTGTTCGCCATCGCGCAGCGTTGTATCGAAGATGTATACGCGGTCGCTCATAATTGATCCAGCTTATTGATCCAACCAGCCCAGTATGACCGGAGGTCTGCGATTTGGCAAATTTATAATACTGAAGGAATATATTAGCATGTGTTATGGAACTTCACACGCTTCAAGTCTTCCTCACGGTGGCGACGGAACGCAGTTTTTCGCGCGCGGCGGAAAAAATGTTCCGCACGCAGCCCGCAATTTCATTGGCGCTGCAACGCCTGGAACTGGAGCTGGGCGAGAAGCTGATCGACCGCACCGGCAAGGATCTGATCCTCACCGACGCCGGCCGCACGGTGCTCGAATTCGCCCGGCGATTCCAGAGTTTAAAGCTGGAGCTCGATAACTCGCTGGCCGAGCTGCGCGACAACTCAGCGGGGCGCCTCGCGATTGGGGCCAACGAATCCACCACGCTCTACCTGTTGCAGCATATCCAGCGGTATCGCGAGCTGTACCCGAAGATCAAGGTACAGGTAAGGCGCAGCCTTTCGAGTAAGATTCCCGACGAGCTGATCGACGGCAACCTGGAGCTGGGCGTGATCAGTTTCGACCCCGCCGACGAGCGCATCAAGAGCAAGGTGATCTACACCGACGCGCTGGCCTTCGTGGTTTCGCCGCGCCATCGGCTGGCGCACAAGAAAACCGTTTCCATCGCCGACCTGGGCAGTGAGATCTTCATCGCGCACAACGTGGTCTCGCCGTATCGCGACTTAGTGCTGCGCGAATTTCAATCGCACAAAACCCCGCTGAACATGTCCGTGGAAATGCCGACCATCGAAGCGATTCGAAGGCTGGTACAGAGCAATATGGGGGTGGCATTTCTGCCCAGGATGTGTGTGGAGCAGGAGATCGAACAGAAGATGCTGTGCGAGATTCGCGTGAAAGAGCTGCACGTGGAAAGGAAGATCCGTCTGGTGTATCCCGCGCGGCGTGGGTTGAGCCATGCCGCGCGGGCATTTCTTGAGGTTCTTGGCTGAGTAAGTAAGCCTGGCGGTTAGTTCACCGCCACCGTCACTCCGGTTTGCGTGTTCGCGGTTCCGACCGTGATCACGATGGGTAGATTCCCGGCCGGCGCGTTCGCCGGAATCAGCACGTTAACCTGCATTACGCCGTAGACAATCCCAGGCGCGGATCCGGCGTACTGCACCTGAGTGGTAACTCCGTTCACGGTGGCAGTTACCGGAAGGACCGGATGGTTGAGGTTGACCGCCACTTGGCCGGTCGTGCTGGCCGGCGAAGTAATGCCTTCACCGGTCATATACACCGCCACTACGGAGCCTGGCGCCGCTGGATTGCTGGAGCCATTCACGGAGAGGTTCTGATCGAGAATAGCGCCCTGTCCCGAGCCTGTCTGATTGACAGTATAGATACCCGGAACCGTAGCAACCACGGTGTAATTGATGGCGGCTGAGGGCACTCCGAGATAGCTAACTTGAACCGCGGTGCTGGCCCTGCCTGAGACTCCGTATGGCACCATGACATTGACTTGTCCGGTAGTGACAGCGATGACTGGCGCGGGGGCGCCGTCGAACAATACTTGCGTATTGGAGAGGGTGGTGGGGTATTCGCCATTGCTTGGAGCCGCGGTAACCACCGTCGACGGCCCGAAATTGGAACCGTAGATGGCGACTTCTTCACCAGGCGAGACAGAGCCGATGAATCCGCTGGCGACGTTCCCCACGGCGGCGATCACAGGCGTGGGCGCGGCCGTCACCACCAGGCTCACAGTTACGGTCGCGGGAGTAGCGCCGTTCTGGTTAGTACTGGAGATAGTAACCGTTCCCGTATAGGCGCCACCGGCCAAACCCACGGGATTCACCGCGACTGAGATAGCGCCCGGAGCGGTCCCGCTTGCAGGCGTCACTGACAGCCAGGTGCCGCCGGACGTGGTCGCCACAGTCGTGGTGATTGGGAAGGCTGCTACAGTCGCCCCGCCCGATCCGGTAGCAGCCACCTGAACGGATTGCGCCGCGGGAGCGTTCCCGTTCAAAACAGCCGCGAAGGTCAGCGCCGCGGGCGTCGCAGTGATGGTGATAGGCGTCACTACGTTGAGTGTCACCGCGTAAGTAATGGGACTACCGCTGGCGCCGGGGGCTGTAATGGTGACCGCTCCAGTATACGTTCCCACTGCCAGGCTGGTGGCATTCACCGAGACCAAAACGGAGCCGGTGGTAGTTCCGCTGCTTGGCGTGACTATAAGCCAGTTCCCGCTGTTCCCCGTGGTAGTGGCGGTAGCGGTGAAACTGACGGAGACGGGCGTGCTGGAGACGGTAATCGTCTGGGCGGCCGAGATGCCTCCCGCCGCTTGAGTGAAGGCGAGGCCGGCCGAGGGCGCGGGCGAAGCCGTAACCGTGCCGGCATTCACGGCGAGCGTGACTTGAATAGTTTGTGGACTGCCCGACGCATTGGGCGCGGTTACAACCACCGAACCGCCATACGTTCCAGCCGCAAGACCCGATGGATTGACGCTAACGGAAAGTGTACCGGGCGTAGTTCCGCTGGTGGGCGTGACGGAAAGCCAGTTGACGCCTGCCGTACCGCTATTCGCGGCGACAGTGAAGTTGAGCGCGCTCCCGCTGCCGCTCACCTGCACGCTTTGCGCAACCGGTATGGAGCCGCCCGGAATGTACGTGAAGCCGAGCGTATTCGTACTAAGCGACAGCGCCCCGGCGGTCACTTGCAGCGTAACGGGGATGGTGACCGGGCTATTCGCAGTGCCGGAGGTGGTGGCAGTGATGGTGACCGTACCGGTGTAAGTCCCCGCGGACAGTAAACCGGAATTCACCGATACGGAAACCACATTCTGTCCCGCGGCGGTGGACCCGGAGCTCGAAACCGCCAGCCAGTTGCCACCGGTGCTCGTTGTCTCTGCAACCGTATAGACGATATTGGTACTAGGATCTGTGCTGGTCACAACGAGGTTCTGCGTGGAACCCGCGCCGCTGACGACGGACGTGAAGCTGAGTGACGAAGGATTGACCACCAGGAGAGGACTGGAGCTCACATACAGCGTTACTGGAATGGTAAGCGGGCTTCCGATCGCCGCCGCGCCGGTGGCCGGGTTGGTCGCAGTCACGGTAATGCTTCCAGTGCACGTGCCGGCGGTCAAACTGGTCAGGTTCTGGACTGCAGCCGTAAACGAACTGTTGGTCACTCCCGAGGTGTTTCCACCGAGGCTCAGCCAAGTCACAGTGCCGCACGTGGCTTCCGTCGATGTGACGGTGTACGTAAGTTGCGCGCCCGTGCTGCTGGTCAGATTCACGGTTTGAGCGACCGGAACCGATTGACCTATTTCATAGGGGAAGGCTAGTCCCAGAGAACTGACATTCGCTTGTATCGAAGGATTGTTGCCGACGGTAAGCGTGACTTGAATGGTTTGCGCCCCGTTACCTGTCGCGGCGCCAGCGGCCGGAGCTACCGTAACAGTCCCCATATAAGTGCCCGGCAACAGGTTCACCGGATTCACGGAGACCGAAATCGGAGTTCCGGTTAAGCTGGTCGTGGTCGAGACCAAAAGCCAAGAGCCGCCGCTAGCGGTGGTTGCGGACGCCGTGATGGGCATCTGGCCGGCGGTCGCACTGGCGGCGACAGCGCTCGATTGCGGCGTCACGCTCTGAGCGGCGGGCGGATTGGTGCCGATCTGATAATTGAAATTCAAAACGCCGGTCGGCAGATATAGCAGCGGGCTATTGGATACCAATAGGTTCACCGGAACGCTGTCGCCGCTGCTGGCAATACTGGAGGCAGCGAGCGAGCCTCCGGTTACGGAGACAGGAATGCTGCCGGAGTAGGAGCCGGCGGGAAGGCCGGGAGACGGGCAGCTATAACTGATGTTCGATTGAGCGCTCCCAGGCGTTTGAGCGCTGGCGCTGGCGGGGATAGTGCCGCTGGCCGGGTTGATCGCGATCCAATTGCAGCCTTCCGGGTTGGGGCCAACCGAGGCTGGGCCTAAGCTGTATGGCAGCCCGACCGTACTGGTTGCCGTCAGGGTCACTGGCTGAGGGCCTTCATTATTCGCGCCGCCGATCTGGTAATTCAGGTTGACTGTCGTGGGGCTCACCGTTACCTGCGGCTCGGGACTGACAGTGAGCGTCACTGGAATATTCACGGGGGACGACGATCCGCTGGGCGTGATGGTGACCGTGGCTTGATACGTTCCTACAGTGAGGTCCGGCACTACGAAGGGATTCAGAAGAATACTGACTTGGCTGTTGCCGGGAAGCGTACCGCTGCTCGGCGTCGCAGGCTGCAGCCAATTGCCGCCCGACGTGAAGGTCTCGGTGGCTATATAGCTCACGCCGGACTGGCCGGTCAGAGTCAGGTTCTCGCTTTGCGACGCATTTCCGCCCAGCGTGTAGGCGAAACTGAGCGTCTGTGGAGTTACCGCGATGGAACTCACGGTAAGAGTAACTGGCACTACGATCGTATTGTTCAGACCGATGATCCGGAAATTCGTATCTTGATACGTTCCAGGGCTGAGCAGGGTGGGACTGGTTGGATTAGCCGTCACCGTGAATGTCTGCGGCGTGGTTCCAGTCGACGGAGTTACGGTGAGCCAGGTCTGCGACGGGAACAGCTCGACTGGCGTATTGCCTCCTGTGGCTGAGACAGTAATGCTCTGGGACACGGCAGAGCCGCCCGCTTGTGCGGAGAAAGTTAATGACGATGAACTGACAGATATAGTTTGGGCGCTGGCGGCGCCAGCGGCGAGCAACAAGAGAGCGATCGGCGTGAAATTCAACGTTTTCAAGGAAAACCTCCACAGCTTGGGCAATTCGGGGCGGAACGCGCCAGCCCTGACGGAAGCACGCGGTATACCACCGCACATCTCCTCACTAAGATTATGAATCCATTGCATGATATGTCAAGACCGGCATCCACCTCCGGTCTAACCTCGGTAACTTATGCTGTCTGGGGACACAGAGGTGTATCTTACTGCCACGGTTCGCGCGGCGCAACGGAATAAAGGCAGTGCGCTTTTATGTACTGCATCACACTTTCCGGCACACTCTCAGCCGTGTGACCGGCCGCGAGCGCCTGGCGTATCTGGGAAGATGACGCCGGAAGCTCGACCGTGTCGAGGCGGTCGGCTTTTACTTCATGCGGCACGTCATATCGATAGCCGGGCCGGCTCACAACTAGAAAGCGGACGGCGCGCGCTACGTCTTGCCAACGGCGCCACGTGCGCACTTCGGCGAACGCATCGGCGCCGATGATGAAGAACAATTCATCCTCGGGCGCCAGCGTTGCGCGTACCTTCTCAATAGTGTCGATGGAGTAACTGCGCTCGGTGCCTTCTTCAAGGCGCGAAGCTTCAAACCGCCGGTCCACCGCACAGGCCAGCTCGAGCATGCGTACGCGCTCCTCATACGGCGCGTAGGTCACACCGCCTTTATGTGGCGGGCGATGTGCTGGAACGAACAAAACACGGTTGAGATGGAACTCATCGGCAGCCGCGCCGGCCACCGCCAGATGAGCGTTGTGAATAGGATCGAATGCGCCGCCGAATAAGGCGACTCTACTTCCGTTCAATCTTCACCGAATTGACCCGGACTTCCTTGATGGGCCGGTCCTGAGCGCCGCGCGGGACCTCGGAAATCTTCTTCACCACCTCATAGCCCTCGATCACTTCGCCGAAAATGCTGTGCTTGTTATCGAGCCATGGCGTGGCCGCAACGGTGACAAAGAACTGGCTCCCGTTGGTGCCGGGGCCGGCATTGGCCATGGAGAGCAGGCCCGGCTTGGAATGCTTGAGGTCCTTGTGAAACTCGTCGGCGAATTTGTAGCCGGGGCCGCCGCGGCCAGTGCCTTCGGGGTCGCCCCCCTGGATCATGAAATCCGGAATGACGCGGTGGAACACAGTGCCATCGTAGAACGGCTTGCCGGTCTTGGTTCCCTCGGCGAGTGAGACGAAATTCTCCACGGTAAGCGGAGCCTCGTCGGCGAAAAGCTTGATCTTGAAGCTTCCCTCAGTGGTATCGAAAGCGGCGTAGATTTCGTTGGGCATCTATAAAATTGTAGCAACCGGCTGCGGCGTCACCGCGGACGCCGACCGCGCTGGAGCGGTTGCGCCGGTTGGGTGTATACTGACCAGAAACCGGAAGCCCAATAAAATTCGGGGCAGAAAATGGTCCAATCAACCTCAACCTCACCGTCGCCGGTCGCGCAAGTCTCGCCTAAGCCGTCCGCCGAGACAACCCCGGCGCGCCTCATTTCGCTCGATGCCTTTCGCGGCGCCACGATGGCGCTCATGGTGCTGGTGAATACGCCCGGCGGGCCAAACTCCTACGGGCCGTTGAATCATAGTGAGTGGAATGGCTGGACCATCACCGATACGGTGTTTCCCTCGTTTCTCTGGATCGTGGGAGTTGCCATCACCCTATCGCTCGGCCCGCGAATCGAAGCCGGCGTACCCAAATCGCGCCTGTTTCTTCAGGCGTTGCGGCGAGCCGCCGTCATCTTTGGCCTGGGACTTATCGTCTATGCCGCGCCGAATTTCAATTGGTCCACGCAGCGCCTGCTGGGCGTACTCCAGCGAATCGCGATCTGCTACCTGATCGCGTCCGCGATTTACCTGACCACACGCTGGCGTTTCCAGGTTGTCGCCATCGTCGCGCTGTTGGTCTCCTATTGGCTCGTTATGATGCTGGCGCCTGTGCCGGGTTATGGCGCCGGTGATCTGGCCGTGGGCCACAACTTTGCCAACTATGTGGATCGTGTCGTGCTGGGCGCGCATAACTATGCGAATACGAAGAGCTGGGATCCCGAAGGCCTCATCAGCACCTTGCCCGCGATCGCCACCGCGCTGCTCGGCGTCATGGCCGGGTACATTCTGAAATTGAAGCGTGACCTCTCCGAGCGCACCACCTGGCTCTACCTGACCGGCAGCATCCTCATCGCCCTCGGACTCATCTGCGACATCTGGCTACCCATTAACAAAAAGCTTTGGACCAGTTCCTTCACCCTGTTCATGGCCGGCATGGATTTCGTCATATTCGCCGGTTTCGTGTGGCTGATCGATGGCCGGGGCTATCGGCGTATTGCGCGTCCGCTGGCGATTATGGGTATGAACGCCATCGCAGTGTATATGGCTTCCGAATTAGTGGAAGAAGCGCTCGGCCTGATTCATGTCGCGGGCCCGGCGAGTCCGAGTGTTCATGCATGGATCTACCAGAATCTATTCGCGCCCCTTGCTTCCGCTCGGAACGCATCGCTAGCTTACGCCATCTGCTATGTGCTGCTGATGTACGCAATTGCCTACGGCATGTATAGAAAGCGCTGGTTCCTCAGAGCGTAAGACGATCGTCACCGGGGCCTTGTCTGGGCGCCGGCGGCAGCGCTTGTAATTAAGTACACAGACATTTCCACCGGTAGCTTCTATTATTGTGGCGTGCCCACCAAACTCTCCGAGTCCGAGATCCAGTCCGGATTGCACGAACTAACTGGATGGACAGTCTTGAACGGCAAGCTTCATCGCGAGTACAAGTTTGCCGATTTCGTTCACGCCTTCGGCTTTATGGCTAGCTGCGCGCTCACAGCCGAAGCCATGGGACATCATCCCGAGTGGTTCAACGTCTACAATCGGGTCGCGGTTGACCTGACCACCCACGATGCCGGCGGAATCAGCGCAAAGGATCTGGAGCTAGCTGGGAAAATGGACGCTCTGTACCATAAGCCAAAGGCGGGTGGATGAAGGGCATTGACTGCTGCCCGCGCACCTGCCAATGAAGCGCATGAGTCACTGAGGTTCGACCGATGTGGCTCAAGATGTAGGACGGCTGGACGCTAATTCGCTGTAGGGATCTTCTCCGCGTGATCGACGACCAGAACTTCGATCGCGCCTTTCTTCGGTTCCAGCTTCAAGCCTAGCTGCTGTTGCAGGGCGGCGAAAAGGTCGGGTCCTGCGGGATCTTCCGCAACGGTTCGATCTGCTCCTGGACGTTGCGGAATCCACGACAGAGAGAAGTCGTACTCTTCGGTCAGGCCAGTAGCATCTACCACCGGGCGGTCGAACTGGGCGGAAAGCATATCCACCAGCCATTGCATGTGGTCCTTGTTGGCTAGCCGCGCACGGGAGCCCGTTGGGGTTGACATTATCGCCATGCCGGACCGGACCGTGGGGTACCCATCCGCCGCAAGCTTTACCGCGCCTCCAATGGGCGCTCCGTCCGCGGCGTCATTCGCATCCGGCGGAGGATCCGGCGCCGCCTGCTTCAGCTTCGGACCGTTCTTGGCTACCTCCAAAGAGTAGATCGACATTTCTCTGGTCTGCTTATGCAGCGCCAGCTTGAACCGGCCCGCCAGCAGGCTCTGCAGCATCAGCCGAAACTGCTCCCCTGTGGTTCCCGGCGGGACCGTCGCGATAATGTTGAATCGCTCGGATTCGAACCAGTCTGGCCCGGCAATCTGGTAATATTTGACGCCGTACGCCTTCGCAATCACGGCCACTAAACCGACGTTCTCGAAATTGATTCGGCCGGGCGTGTCCGTGCCGGGTCCGCCCATCATTCCGACGCGGCGGCCGCCACGGCCGTCGGGCGGCGGGGCGGGTTTGACCGAGGCGGCGTCGAACGCCGGCCGGGCGTCGATGGGTTGCGCGTGTCCCACTCCGCAGGCGAAAGGCATCAGACCTATGATAAGAGCTGTTCGTATCATTTGTTCGTCTCCTGGCCAGGCTAAAGCACGTCCTACCATCTTGGCGCCAACGATTCCACCTTATCCGAGAATACCAGATCGGCCGCGCCCGACTGCGATTCCGGCTGGTACTGCGGATCGTGATACACCCAAACGATGCCGCTTTCCGAACGCGTCAATACGTTGCTATTCGATGTGATCCGGACGGAGTCTCCATCTATCGCGAACTTTAGGCTGTGTCGATCGGCGTAGACGATGTGGCGAAATACATGGGCCGTCTTCGGCTGATAAGTGGATAGAAAATACGCTCCGTGTCCTGGCAGATAGAGGCGCGCGGCGGCGCCAGTCAACCATCCGGCCGGGGCCGCGGTCTTTTGATCATTGACTAAAAGAGCAATCTCGCGGAAGGAAAACTCTTCCCCCGCCACGGCCGAGTCGGCGCCCATGTGTCCGGCCGTCTCCGGAGACACATCGGTGGAGGGCCGCAGTATGTCGTAGATCTTCTCACCAGTCGACGGGTTGTAGAGAATCTCCAGCCGGACCGCCTGTCCCTTCCGCACGCCGGGGAATTCGCGAATGCCGGCAACGGTGCCGATGGGCCCCGTTGCGTGCCAACTGGGGCCGGTGTGGCTCCGAAGGCTGGCCTCGGTTTCCTTGTCCAACGGCTTGATCCGGATGGTCACCGCGCCAGTCTGTGGGCTAGCCCAAGCCTCGACGAAGTATGCGTAGAGAATATTGCCGTCCTTATCCGAGACTATCCGCTGAATACCCTCGTCGCTTACCGTCAAGCCGCCGCCGTGCAACGCTAACACCGCGGAACCGGTGGCTTCCTGCTCGAATTCTACACCTGTACCGTCCGAAAACCATGCGCGCAATTTGCGCGGCTCGTCCTTCTGCGCAAAGGCTAAAAGAGCCGCCATGAGTAAAATCGAGATTCGATTAACCATCTATTGTTCCTCCTTCACCGTGATCACTCGAGCCTCGCCATTCGGAACCGGTTGAAAGCCGGTGGCATTCAGTTGCGTCACGTAGCCCCCATGCCCGGGCGGCGTCTCTGCGGTAGATCGCCGCGCTGCGCCGAACTTCGCCAGTAAGAGCGCCGCGAGCAGCAGCAGCGCGGCCAGCACCGGGACCGGCACGCTCACCCGCGCCGTCCAGATGCGCTCCCACATGTGCTTCCAACCAGCCGGATGTGAGGCGCGCCATGCCGCCCGCACCCGCGCATCCATCTCCGGATTCGGCTCCGGCGCCTCCCACGCGCGCAATGCGGCGCGCAACTTGTCGTCTTCCATCACACAATCCTCCTTGCGGCGCATGGGGCATTCACGGGGTCGACCGGCGGGGCCGCCACTGGTTCGACCAGCGGCGCCAACTGTCGCCGCAGCGTCTCTCGCGCGCGATGCAGCCGCGCCTTCACCGCGCCCACTTCTACGCCCACCACCTGCGCGATCTCCTCCAGCGAGAGGTCTTCGTACTCGAACAGTATCAGAGCTTCCTTTTGCAGAGCCGGAAGCGCCGCTACGGCGCGCTCCACCGCGGCCGCCCGCTCCTGGCCGATCAGGTCGCCCAGGGTGTCGTCAGGCGCGGCGGCGTCGGCGGGCTCTTCCGATTCGCGTTCCTCAATGCGCGCGCGCCTCATCGCCAGGTGGCGCGCGATGCCGAAGAGGTACGTCCGCAGCGAGCCTTGCTTCGGGTCGAAAGCGGCGCCCCCGAACAGCGCCAGAAAGCATTCCTGCGTCACGTCTTCCGCGCTGTGAACCGAGCCCGTGAAGCGCCAGGCGAAGCGGAACACGGGCGTCCGGTGGCGCTGGTAAAGCGCCAGGAACGCGGCCTCTTCACCGCGGCGGGCTCCGGCCAGCAACCTGGCGTCGTCGGCTGGCGTCTTGCTCACATCTATATATTGCGCGCAAGCCGCGAAAGGATACGCGGATCGCGGAACCGGTAGCAAACAGCCCGGTCTCCGCGGCGTACGCGTATAGCTTGCCTCCGCCGGAGCCGCGAGCAAGCAGCCGCGGATCGCAATCCGAGGGTAGCTTCGCCGGAGGGCCATGGAGCGCCGACGTCAGCTCGCTGTACTACGACGATAGTTAGCCAGAATAACGACTACGACCATCGCTTCTGAAAACTTCGCTCCAACGAATCAACGGAGAGTTTCCCCATGATTATCAGTGCGCCGCCGAGAAAGATTAAGACGATTTGACGACCTGAACGCGTGAAGGAAAGCCGCCACGCCCACTAACTCGCCCGCGCCGAACAACCTCCAGGCAAACGGCCGGGGAAGCCCGCCCGCCATAAGGTTCTGATAGTCCCACACGAACGACATCAGAATCAGCGCCCCACCTAGCATCATTGCGGCCCAGTGCGCCGGCGACATTCGCACCGGCCGCTCGAGCGCGACGAGCCCCGCGCTAATGATCGTCATCGACACGATCGACGGCGCGAGAACCGGCGCCACCCAGGGCACGGGGATTAGAAACAGAATGTCCCAGGTCATGATTGACGAGGGCCAGTGAAGCAGCAGTTTCAGGAACGCGTAAAAGGAAAGATCCCAGACGCCGAACGCAATCGCGAACGAAGGCAGCCACAGTGGCCGGTCTTGAGCGACCACCAAAGCCACTGACGCCAGCATGATCATCGTCGCCGCTTCACGCGCGACTTCCACGCCCAGGAGCCACGATTTTTCGGGCGCAGCATTCTGCAGTTGGTCTGCCGTAATCAGCGGAAAGAGCTCGCCCGCCGGTCGATCGGGATGTAGCGCGTGCCGGAGAGGATCATAAAGAGCACGCAGGTAAACCACCACCGCCGCCTCGACGTAGCCGAAAGAGACGCCGAACAAAATCAACCCCGCCGCGATACGCCGCCAGATTTTCTCAGGCTTCACAAATTAAATTATGATTGACGCAGGGAGGCTTCGCGCGGCTCCGCACCGATACCGCGTGACCCTGGCGCACTTGCGGCCCCCAGTTCCTCCCTCGGCGGCCCTGAGTCGGAGCCCGCCCGGATTTTTTAAGAACCGCCGGCCCAACGAAATCATCAATAGAATTACAACATGATGCTGAAATGGTCCGACATCCTCAATCTCGCCAAGAACGGCAATCCCGCCCCCGACCGCAAGGTCGTCAAGACGGACGCCGAGTGGTGCCGGCAACTGAGCCCGGAAGCGTATCATGTGACCCGTGAGGCGGGTACCGAGCGCGCCTTCAGTTCACAAATGTGCGGGCTGTTCGAGCCCGGGATCTACTCCTGCCTCTGCTGCGAAACCGTTCTCTTCGATGCGTCGGAGAAATTCGAGTCCGGCACCGGATGGCCGTCGTTTACCCAGCCGGTGTCCGGCAATGCAATCGCATATCGCTTCGACGGGCCGGCGTTTTTGAAACGCGTCGAAACCATCTGCAATACCTGCGACGCGCACCTCGGGCATGTCTTCCCGGATGGTCCCGCCCCCAGCGGATTGCGCTATTGCATGAATGCCGTCGCGCTGAAGAAAACTTCCGCGCATTGACCCGACTATACTGCCCACCATGCTCAACCACCAACTTTCCGGACCTCTCATGAAAGATCCCGTCACCTGGCTGTACCCGCCCATCGAGCCCTACAACACGGGCCGGCTCCAGGTGTCACCCGTCCACGAGATCTACTTTGAGGAATCCGGCAACCCCTCTGGCAAGCCCGTGATCTTTCTGCATGGCGGTCCCGGCGGCGGCTCCGATCCGAAGCAGCGCCGATTCTTTCACCCGGAGAAGTACCGTATTGTGAACTTCGACCAGCGCGGCTGCGGCAAGAGCACGCCCTACGCGTCTCTCGAAGCCAACACTACCTGGGACCTGGTCGCCGATATCGAAAAAATCCGCGAGCATCTCGGGATAGAGCGCTGGCAGGTTTTTGGCGGATCCTGGGGCTCTACCCTGGCCCTGGCTTATTCTCAAACTCATCCCGATCGCGTCACCGAAATCGTCCTCCGCGGCATCTTCCTCCTCCGGCGGCAGGAGCTCGACTGGTTCTACCAGCGCGGCGCGTCGGCGCTCTATCCCGATGCGTGGGAGCCGTATCTCGCCCATATCCCCGAGGCTGAGCGCGGCGATTTGCTCTCCGCGTACCACCGCCGCCTTACCGGCGACGATCCGGTCGTGCGCCTGGCCGCTGCTAAGATCTGGAGCGGCTGGGAAGGCGTCACATCCAAACTCCTGCCCGACCCCGATTTCGCCGGGCACTACGAAGAGGATGAATTTGCCCTCGCCTTCGCGCGCATTGAGGTCCACTACTTCATCAACAAGGGCTTCCTGGAAACCGAAGACCAGTTGCTGCGCAACGTCTCGCGCATTCGCCACATCCCCGGCGTGATCGTGCAGGGTCGCTACGACGTCGTGTGCCCGCTGGAGAGCGCGTGGGCGCTGCACCGTGAGTGGCCCGAAGCCGATTTCATCATCACTCCCGATAGCGGGCACAGCGCCTTCGATCCCCCGAACAGCCGCGCCCTGGTGGCAGCCACGGATAGGCTCGCCTACCCGCCACCTGTTCCCACCTCGGCCAACGCCGGGTCCGGATGAAGCCCGCCGCGAGATCCGGATGTCCACTGCAAATAGATCGGACCGGCGCCGCCATCTATCTCCACCTGCGCCTGGCCCGAGGGACGGTCCTTCGATTTAAGAGGCTGGCCCATCAAGTCGGTCGCAGAGGCAAGATTGTGTTTAGGGTATTCGACTGTCCGGCGGCTATCCGGCTGATCGGTCCAAACCACCAGGATCGTATCCGTCGATCCGTCCAGCCGCATCGCGTGGATTCCCGCCGGTGTTTCCTCGATCATGCCGGCATACTTGCGATCGCGGACAACACCCATCAAGGTGCGTATGGCCTTCATCGCGGGCTTCTCGTTCCCGCTCGAGTCCAGCAAGCCATAGTTGTGCTCCTGGTTCGCAGGGTCCGTCCCATCGTCGCGCAGATCGTACCAAACCGCCAGCGGCAATCGAGCGGTCCACACGGTCAGTAACTCGCGGACCGCGAGGCTCGCCTGGCGCCTGCGGCCCGCCTCACTCTGACCGTTCGAAGGAGCTTCTACGGGAGCATTTGCCGACGAGTATCCCCATTCCGTATCCCAGATCTCGAGGTGCTCACCCAGCGAGCGCGCAACCCATTCGCGCAGTATCCCTAACTCGGGCGCGATGGTTTCCGGCCCGCTCTTTGGATACGGGTGGACGGCAATCGCGGTCAAACTGGCGGCCAGGCTCGGATCCACAGCCTCCCTCAAGAATGCTTCATCGAACCTGGATAGGCCGCCGCTGGACACCTTTGCGGATGGGTCGGCGCTGCGGATCGCCGCCACGGCCTCCCTGAGCAGGGCCGCGTATTCCGAAGCATTAGGATACGGTTCCCAGAACTGACTCGTGTTCGGTTCGTTCCAGATTTCATACCGCACATTGCGGCCTTTGAAATGTGCCGCCGCCGCTTCGGCAAAGCGGCCGAAGGCAGCTACATCCTGCGGCGTTCGAGGGACGCTGCCCCCGTGATCCGGATGTCCGTAATCGAGAATCCAGAGCACGCCCATTCCGCGAGCTTCCAGCGCGCGAAGCAGCCTGTCGTAAGGAAAGAAGCGATAGCGGCCGCTCCTTTCGACATCCCTCCACAGCATATCCATCCGCACAAATGCGAAGCCGGCGGCGTGGGCAAGATCGAGTGCGTGGTCGTCCTGCAGCAGGTGGATGTTGACTCCCAAGCGAGGCGCCAATTCGGAAGCGTCGGCGCGAGGCGCGGTTTGGGCCGCTGCGTCGATCTGGAAGGTCTCAGAGGACTCTCGCAGCTGGACCTCGTCGAAACTCACCGAGCCTTGTACGATTGCTCCGGGCTCTGTCACTTCGGCTCGTGCCTGAACCACGATGCCAATTTCAACCAGCCGCCCCTTGATCCCGTTGGCGCGCTTCGGTGACAACGGTACAACCATGTATTGCCAGTCGCCGGCTCTGGGGTGCTCGATGGTAGCCCCGAGGGGAAACCGCAGCGTTTGTCCGCTGCTGTCCTTTGCCTCCAGAGAAACCGCGACCTTTGGCAGGAAACGAATCCATAGGGAAAGCGCGCGGTCGCGCGTCTTCGGCGCCGGTGACGCCGGCCTCCAGAGCGCCGCCGCATAGGCGTCGCAACCGGTATTCCGGTCGCAGGCGAGCCGATACGAAAGCACTGCCCCATGCTCACGATGTCCGGGCCCCAGTGCGAGCGCGCCGCCAACCGCGGGCGATGCTTGATCGCTGTAAAACTGCCACCCTTGTAGTGCGGTTGGCCCGTCGAAATTGTCGATTACGTACACTGTCTTATCGGATCCCGCGGATGCGGCCGGCCGCGATGCTGCCAACGCAGCGGCAACCACCACTCTAAACGCGAGAGTTCGGCCCGTATGCAAAGCGCAGAATTTCCTCAAGCGACTCCCTCAGCACCATAGTCCCACGTGACCGCTCGGCATCCTCGGCGCCAAAAGTAAACACAGCGTCCGAAGTAGTTGCGCACATTGGTAGGGTATGCTTCAGCTTGCCATCGCGTGCGTGCCGCCCGAAGCGGCGCGCGGCGAGCAGTTCGCGCCTGAAGTTTCTACATCCAGTGCACAATCGTGGGGCAGGCGCTTCCGCCTGCCAACCGCGCGCCCGACCAACATGGTCTCGGCCCCGACGCGCCATCCCACGAAGCTGACGCCGCGCTATCGCTCGCGTCCTTCCCTCCCAGAGCCCGCGCCTGCCGTCTCCACCATCCACCAATAAGGAGGAAGCACCGCGAGCAGCATCGCCACCGCAACCACGAATGCGGGGAAGTAAGATCCCGTCTTCGCGATGATGAGTCCCGTGACCAGCGGCGCGGCGACGCCCGAGAGATTGCCGGCGAGATTGAAAAGCCCGACCGAGAAGCCGACGCTGCCGCCGCGGCTGATCCGCTGCACCAGCGCATACAGGTTGCCTGTCGAAAGCCCCACCAGCGAAGCGCCGCCTAGAAGAAGAACGCTGGACGTCGTGCCGGCGGCCAGGCCGGCGGGAATCAGCAGGATGCCCGTGAGGAACGCGGCTGTGATGACCACCTTGCGCGTGAAGATTTCCTCCAGGCCCATGGCCACCAGCCGATCGGCAATCCAGCCCCCGATGGGTTCGCAGAGCGCAAAGGTCAGGTAGGGGATCACGGCGTACGCGCCGGCGGTCCGCAGCGGCAGATGCCGCGTCTGCACCAGGTAGGCCGGGAGCCACGTCACCATCAGGTAAAAATAATAGCCGTAGCCGATGTTTGCCACGCACACGCCGAGCAAGCTGCGATCCACCCGGCCCCACATTCCTTTCGCGGCGCCGGACTCCCCGAATTCGGCGGTGTTCGCGCCGCGCGGAAAGCATGCAATCCACGGAATGAGCCATACCATCGACGTGAAACCCAGCAGGAAAAAGGCGTTCTTCCAGCCGAATGCGACCACCACCGAGGCGATCAGTGGGGCGCCGAAGGCAAGCCCCGCGCGCGTCCCGCAATTAACAAGGCCGGAAGCCAGGCCGCGGTCCTTCGGCGGAAAGAGAACGCTCACCAGTTTCATCCCACCCGGAAGATAGATGGATTCTCCGATGCCCAGCAGCACGCGCAGAACCAGCAGGACGCCCAGACTCGCGGCGAAACCCGTAAGCCCGCAGGTAAGCGACCAGAGACCGAAGCCGGCGGCATACAGCCAGCGCAAGTTATAGCGGTCCGAGAGCCACCCGATAGGCACCTGCATCAGCGCGTAGGACCAGAAGAAAGCGGAAAGCAAAACGCCCATGCGCGCGGGCCCCAGGTGCAAATCGGCGGCGATCGCCGGCAGGGCGACGGAGACAATCGTGCGGTCGAAATAGTTGATCAGCCCGGCGAAGAAGAGCAGCACCGCGATCCACCACCGGCGGCGAATCAGGATCTCCCGGGCTTGCAGACGGAAAGCGGCCTCGCTCGCAGAGAGCATGTCGTTGTGTTTTCAGTTGTATCAGATTCCGGTCGGCGTTCTTCGAGTTCGGCCCGTCACGGGACCCGGTCCCAGCCAGGATCCGCTAGCGAACGCCGGGCCCAACGTTGCCAATGCTGCCGTGCCCCTCGCTGCCGGTGAAGGCGCGGAGTTGGTTGTAAGCGCGGTGCGGGTTGTTATTGCTCTGCGCCGAACGGATCCAGCTCTGCTGATACCAGCGATCGAACGGCGGATATTCGCCGCGGGAGAATTCCGTTTCCAGTTGTTCCAGGAACGTGCGCGCTTCGCCCACCAGTTGCCACATACGCGCGGCGTCCGGCGCGCGCAGCGCCTCCTCCAGTTTGAGCGCCGCGTGCGTCTGGCGTTGTGCAATCTGCAGGCCCAGACCTGCATCGATCGATAAAATCCGCTGTTGCGAGAGTGACATGCCGGCCTGCGCCTTCTCCTCCGCTGCCAGCGCGTCGTCTAACTGCGCGGCTCGCGCCTGTAACTGAGTCAGCGTGTCGGCGCTGAATGGCGCAGGTGTTTCGCCGCCTACCTTGCGATACAGTTGGCCGATCAAATCCTGAATGATAATCATAGCCGTCACAGAGCGTTAGGCTTGTCGAGCAGCGCGAAGTACTTGCTGTAGGCGGCCTCGGCGCCTTGTGCCGTACTCGTCCCGCCGAAGTATTCGCGCGCCCACCACCCGGTATAGCGCTCGGCCACGTTGGGCGCGCCATAGATCCCAGGGGCGTCCCAAGTGATGTCCGCGAGTCAAGGCGCAAAGCGCCAGTAGGAGACAGACACTTATGCAAACGCGGCGTAATGTCATAGGGTCACTTCAATAATTCAAGCTAACAACAAAATACGTTAGCAATTGTAACTCACTCCTCCCGGAGCTGTAGGGCGGACCCCCTGGTCCGCGCGGGTCCCCCTGGACCCGCTCTTCGACCAGCCAGATCAGTCCGACGCGATGCCTGAGTGGCCGACCGGGGTGGCCGCGGACCCGACGGGAGTTCCTTCCGTGACGTGACATCGCACGGCCCTCGGAATAGCCTCACAATCGAAAGCCCCGCAAACGGAGTTATCCGCCTCTCATCAAGGCTTGATACCGAGCCTCTGCATCAGTTGTGCAGCGCGCGCCCGGAGCGCCGGATCCGTAGATCGCGCCGCGTTCCTGAGATATGGCGTTGCGCCAGCCAGGTCGCCCTTACCGGCGAGCAGGGCGCCCAGCTCGAACTGCGCGCGGCTAAGATCGGGTCGAATCCGGAGGGCAGTCTCGTATTCCCGGCGGGCATCGTCCGTCCGATCTCTCTGTTGCAGGATGCTGCCCAGCAGCGCATGAGCTTCCGCGAAATTATTGTCGAGCCGGATCGCCGCCTTAACCTGTAACTCCGCATCCGCGAATTCCTTCAAGCCACTAAGAGTCACCGCATAATTGAAGCGCACTGCCGCGTCCGCCGGAAGCAAATCGGCCGCCATGCGCAGTTCCCAGGCCGCCTGCGGCAAATCGCCCGCGGCGGCCATCAGATTACCGAGATTCCGGTGGGCGTTCCCATAATTCGGTAGGATCCGGATGGCCTCGCGTAATTGCCTTTCGGCCCCATCGCGGTCGCCGGTCTGCGCGAGAGTCAAGCCCAACCCGCTGCGGGCCTCGGGCATCTCGGGGTCAAGCGCGATCGCCCTCTCAAAAGCCGCCTTCGCCTCTTTTGCATGACCCGACCGGAACTCCACCGCGCCCAGAGAATTCCATGTCCTCGCGTCGGATGGCGCCGATTGTGTGGCGCGCCGCAGCGCCTCAACCGCCTCGGCCTCACGCCCCATTTCGTCGAGCGCCGATCCGAGGCCCATCAGCGCCGCGAGATACTCTGCATCCCGGCGCAGCGCTTCCCGGTACGCCGCAACCGCCTTTTCCCGCTGGTTCTGCGCATGCAGGGCCTCGGCAAGCTCAAAATACGGTTCCGGCCGGCGAGGCTTCGCCGCGTCAATGGCCCGCGTCAGTCGAGGAATCCCGCCCGCCAGATTGCTCTTGTCGCGAACCTGCGCAATGGCGGCGTACATTTCGTTTTCCGCGCTCTTCTGCAATGGATCCGGATAGTAAGGCACCACTTCGCCCCGGTACTGCGCGCCGTCGGATGTGTCGCGCTCCGGCCGCGCGGCCAGCAGATCGCCTTCCGGACGGCGCCGCTCGATCCGATGGTCGGTCATCACAGCGTGTATCACGTCGGAGGTGCGGCGCTTCGGCATGTGACAGTCCACGCAATCGGGAGCCTGGGTATGTTTTCCATTCGAGACTAACTGCTTGAGAGCGGAGGAATGGCACCGCAGGCAGACGCCGTTATACTCGCCGGCGCCTCGCGCGTTCCGGGAAACGTCGTGCGGGTTGTGACAAGTGACGCATGTCAGTGCGCCGTTGCTCTGCAGGTAGCATTGCGATTCCCTTAGCCGATACGCCGAGTGAGCGATTTCGAATGGCCCATCTTGCCGGCTGCCATCGGCCCGGTCGAAGAAGATTTTGAAAGCGCCCAGGGGCTCCGGGGGCAAGTACGAAAACGGCGCCCGGTCGAATCTGGTGATCGATTCCGGCAGATTCATGCTCGTCGTTTCCAGATGACACTGCATACAGATCTCGAGCTGGCGGTCCGCGGTCAAGCGCGATGGATTGACGATTGTCCTGCGCAGATCGTCCGGTCTTGCATCCTTCACCTGCGCGGCCCGGATGTGATTGGCCCCAGGCCCGTGGCAGCGCTGGCAGTCGATGCCTTCGGGGAGTGTGGCGGGATAAACCTGCGCGTCGCCGCGCCGGCGGAAGGTGGCCGGTACATCGGCATAGGAGTTATGACAGAATAGGCACTCGTAGGGAACGCCGCGCTGCGAGTACCACTGCTCGCGCGAGTCATACCCGGGTGACATGGCCCAGGCGCCGCCGTTTTCCGAATACCAAGTCACCGGTAACTGGACTAGTCTGCCGTCGCTGGTGCGGTGCAGATAAGAGCGTGCGTGATTGGCGGAGCCGAGATAGTAATCGACGCGGGTTTCATCGACGTTGGTTTGCCTGCCGCCGTAGCCTGTCTGATAGCGCCGCTGGAAGTACTCGCCGTCGCGCGCGAGCATTTCGAACCACGTTCCCGAGGCGGCGTGATAGAAGCGATTATTCTTCGTATAGTCTTCGACACTGTTCGAGACACCAGGTTTGCCGAAGGAACGCCCCATGCCAGTCCGCGAGTAAGTGGTATAGATGGCCACATGGCAGCCATAACAAAGCTTCGCGTCGACATAGCCACGGGACGAGAGAGTGGAAAGTGGAGTGTCCGCCTGCTGAGCCGATGTGCGAACCAGAAGGGTGAGAGCAGCGGCCGCAAGAAGGCCCGTTACGAGTTTACGCCGTGGCGAAGTCCGGTAACACAGTTTGCCGCCAGTCGCCGCGGCTACGTTGCTGACATTGTTGTTATTGACCAGGTCCTCGCGTCCATCGACTTCATCCGGAATTCCCATATCGGACTCCCGGATCGTGCTCAGTATACACCTTCCACTTTGTAGTAGGGCGGGCCCCCTGGTCCGCGCGGGTCCCCCTGGACCCGCTCTTCGCTCCGCAATAACAGCCTCATGAAATCCCCGAGAGGCCGGCGAAGGAGTCAGCCGCGGACCAGGGAACTGCCCGGCGGATCATAGCCCACTACACTACGAGAGTACGTCAAAGCCCCATGACCGGACGCGATTTTCATGCCCAAGCGAAGACCAACCCGCCGGTCGAGGCGCCAGAGCCTCCGATCCGTATCGATTCTGCAATCTTCCAAAAACCACAGTCACAGCACTGCCAAATTTATTTTTCAGCCTTTCTATAGCACTCCAGCGCTTCCGCCCCTTGCAGCCCCAAAAACGCCTGCTAGTCTCAAATCGAGGTTCCTCATGTTTTTCGTTAACTCCAAAACAATGCGGCCAGCCGCGCTTACTCTCAGAATTCAACCGGCCCACGCTCCCCGTGGCCCGCGGACGCCGCAACACCAGGCGCAACCCGGCCGCAACCCCAACAATCCAAACCCCCTTCCACGTTCTTGGCTTCGTTCCGTCAAAATCCGCAAAACCCCCACTTCCTCAGCCCAAGGCCGGCCCCCTCCACGCCCGCCAGAAGCCGCATTAAGCCCCCCGATGTCCAGGCAACGAGCTTCCAGGCGCTTGACACCGCCTCTAGAATAAGCGTATCTTCTTTTTAGTTCGAGCCTGATACTAATTACTTGTTGATCAAGCTCCTGACGCAATATTGGGAGGGACGATGCATGCCACGACGCATGGCCTGACGCCATTAGCTGGAACCTTCGGCTCCTGCGATTTCGAAGCAGTGGCGGAATCTTCGGGCCGCCGCGGCCTGGCGATTTGCCGCTCCGGCGCGGTAGGCATGCATGAGTCGATGGTCGCTCTGCACGATAATTACTCCGGAGATAGACCCTTCGGGGAAGACCTATGCCGCCGGATTCCACAATACAGTCCGCCCGGGCAAGGAAAGTCTGAATGACTGGATGTGCCGCGCCCCGGCGCCTCACCTTGACTGGGCTGAGCGTGGTTGCTATTTCGATTAGTCGTAACTCGCTGCATAGCGAGTGAGTCTTGTGTGCGTGGTTGAAACGGAGAGACGAGGAGAAAGTCATGAAGAAAGCCGGATGGATTCTACCGCTAGTTGGTTTCGCATGCCTCGCGTTAGTCGTCGTGCCTGTGGGAAGCTTGGCCTTTCAAGCCGCTCAGCAGCCCGCCGGCGCCCAAGCAGCTGCGGGTGGCCGTGGGGCGCCTACGCCGGAGCAGCTTGCCACCACGCAAGCCTCGACGCAGGATCGTCAGAATATGTTGGACCAGTTGCACATTACGTCGCTCCGGCCGCCGGTGAACGCCCGCGAGCTTGGCTCGGCGAATTATGACGAATCCAAGGCCAATCCCTATCCCAATTTGCCGGACCCGCTGGTGATGAAGAACGGGAAGAAAGTCACCACGGCGAAAATGTGGTGGGACCAGCGCCGCCCCGAAATCGTCGCGGACTTCGACCGCGAGGTTTACGGCCGGGTTCCAAAGTCCATCCCCAAAGTGAAGTGGGAAGTGACCGCCACCACAAATGAAAATGTGGGTGACGTGCCGGTCATTACCAAAACGCTCGCGGGTCATGTAGACAATTCCTCTTATCCCCAAGTCACCGTCGACATCCAGCTATCGCTGAGCACTCCGGCCAACGCCAAGGGTCCCGTGCCGGTCATCATGGTATTCGGCGCGGTCCCCGGCGCTGGCCGCGGAGCAGCCGCAGGTCCCGGTGCGGCTCCCGCACGCGGCGGACGCGCCGCACCCGCAGGTCCCACCTGGCAACAGCAGGTTGTGGCGAAGGGTTGGGGCTATGCCAGCCTGGCTCCCGGCAGCATTCAGGCCGACAACGGCGCCGGTCTGACGAAAGGCATCATCGGCCTCGTAAACAAGGGCCAGCCGCGCAAGCCTGACGATTGGGGAGCCCTCCGCGCCTGGGCCTGGGGCGCCGGCCGCGCCATGGACTATTTTGAAACCGACAAGGCCGTGGACGCCAAGCGCGTCGGAATTCAAGGTCACTCGCGCTATGGTAAAGCCACCGTCGTCAGCATGGCTTATGATCCCCGCATCGCCATTGCCTTCGTCAGTTCCTCCGGCGAGGGAGGCGCCAAACTCCACCGCCGCAATTGGGGCGAGTTGGTGGAAAACGTCGCCGCAGTGAACGAATATCACTGGATGGCCGGTAACTTCCTGAAATACGCCGGGCCGCTCAAGTGGAGCGATTTGCCGGTGGATTCGCACGAGCTGGTGGCGATGTGCGCGCCGCGCCCCGTATTCCTGAGCGCCGGCAATTCCATCGATCCGGCCGTCGATATCGGGAATTCGGATGCGTGGGTAGACGCCAAGGGCACGTTCCTGGCCGGCGTCGGCGCGGGACCAGTATATCGCCTGTTGGGTAAAAAGGATCTCGGAACCGCCGCATTTCCGCCTATCGAGACGGGAATCCTGGATGGCGACCTCATCTTCCGCCAGCACAGCAGCGGACACACGCCCAACCCGAATTGGCCCATATTCATAGCCTTCGCCGACCGCGAATTCAACAACCCCTCTTCACAGTAATTTGTGGGACAGCCAATCCTGGCTGCAGCCGCCTTTCAGGCGGCTCTTTCGGTGATTCAAAGTAAGCGGCAGTAAGAGGAACACCCGATGAACGCGAGTAACTCCATAAGACTAAGCCTGGGTATAGCTGCTGTCACTGCCTGCCTGTTATCGGCGCGCGCCCAGCAGCCGCCAAACGTCCCTGCCGCCGCCGCAAAGACCATCATATTCGTCGCCGGCCCTAAAGATCATGGCGCTCCCGGACGTCACGAATACATGAAGGATCTCGCGGCCCTCAAGTACTGTGTAGATCACGCGACTAATATCGCCGGCGTCAGTACCCGGATCTACAATGGCAAAGTCCCGGCGATCAACACGCTGCGAAACCCCGCCGCAATCGTGCTCGATAGCAGCGGCGACAGAACCCCGGAAGAGTCCCACGCGCTCTTTCCGCAGAACGACACAACGGACCAGAAGACTTACGATCCGTACACCACCGAGCGCCTCAAACAGTTCGACCAGCTCATGAAGAACGGCACCGGCCTTGTCATTTTCCACTACACCACTCACGTTGTAAATGCGTCCGCGAGTAACTACTTCCTCGACTGGCTGGGCGGATACTACAAGACCGGCGTCTCGAAAGTAGTTCTCAGCACGTGGACCACGTCGCTCGCCGCTCCCGATCACCCGATCCTCCGCGGCGTTCAACCCATCACCTACGACGAAGAGATCTTCACCAACGAGGTGCTTCCCGACGATCCCCGCCGAACGATTCTGCTCAACGGCAAATCCAAGGATGGCGCGTCTTCGGTTCTTTCCTGGGCCGTGCAGCGGCAGGGCGGCGGCCGCGGATTCGTTATGGCAGGCGTCGATTTCCACAAGAACCTGCTGATCGAGAGCAACCGCCGCCTGCTGGTCAATGGAATCCTGTGGGCGGCCCATGTCGAAGTGCCGGAAGGGGGCGTGCAATGCGAGCTCACCGACGAAGCCATGAAGTAACCAAACTGGCGATTAGATCCCTCATCACACTGTTCACGGCTCTGCTCGCATTGCACGCGCAGACCGATTGGCCCGTGTATGGCCACGACCCTGGCGGGACCCGCTACTCTTCGCTGAAGCAGATCACGCCCAAGAACGTTGCGAAACTGCAGCTCGCATGGAGCTACGATACTCAGGCGCCAATAACCCTGCCGCCGGTAACTCAGCCGCCGCCCGCCAATGCTGCGCCCGGACGCGGGCCGGACGGCCGCGGTGCGGCAGGTCGCGGACCGGCCGGCCGCGGAGGCAGTCGCGCACGCCGTTCCGAAAGCACGCCGCTTGTGATCAACGGCGTGATGTACCTCGTTACCGCGTATAACCGCGTGCTCGCTCTCGAGCCTGAGACTGGCAAGAAGATCTGGGAGTATGAGGGCCAGCACACGCCCGCCCTGCGCGGTCTCGCCTATTGGGCTGGCGACGCGCAGACGCCGCCGCGCCTGGTCTTCGGCACCGCCGACGGCTGGCTGATCGCGCTCAACGCCAAGACCGGTCAGCTCTCGCCCGGCTTCGGCAATGAAGGCCTGGTAAACCTCCGTCAGGGCCTGCCCGAAAAGTATCAGCGCAGCCAGTACGGCATGTCTTCGGCCCCGACGATTTATAAAAACCTGGTGATCACCGGCTCGCATATTCAGGAAAGCCCTTCGCTCGGGCCGCCTGGCGATATTCGCGCCTGGGACGCCAACACCGGAAAGCTCGTCTGGACATTCCACACCATTCCCCGGCCCGGTGAGCCGAATCACGATACCTGGCAGGAGGACCAGTGGCAGGACCGCTCCGGCGCCAATGCCTGGGGCTCCATCACGGTTGACGTGGAGCGCGGCATGCTTTTCGCGGGAGTCGGTTCGGTCACGCGCGATTTCGACGGCGGCGACCGCAAAGGCCCCGACCTCTACGGTAATTGCATCGTGGCGCTGGACGCCGCCACCGGCCAGCTCAAATGGTATTTCCAGACCACGCACCACGACAACTGGGACTACGATCCCACCGCCCCGCCCGCGCTGATCGACGTTGTCCATAAGGGCAGGAAAATTCCCGCTCTCGCGCAGAGCACCAAGCAGGGGCTGCTTTTCCTGCTGGACCGGACTACCGGCAAACCTATCTACGGCGTGGAAGAGCGGCCCGTTCTTTCCGACAACACCGTGCCTGGCGACCAGCCATGGCCCACCCAGCCGTTTCCCGTAAAGCCTCCGCCTCTGACGCGCACTACCTTCGATCCGCGCGAGGTGGCGACTGTCACGCCCGAGCACGAGAAGTTCTGCCGCGCGTTGCTTGAGACGGAAGGCGGCGCGATAGGTGGCGGCCCTTATGCGCAATATGGTCCGAAGCTGCGCGTCATCTTCCCGAGCTGGATCGGCGGCGGCAACTGGGGTGGTACGTCGTTCGACCCTCGCCTCGGATTTGTGTTCGTCAACATGCAGGACCTCGGCAACCTCAACAAGATGATCAAGAACGCCAGCGGCCAGTATTATGTGCGAGTGTCACCCGATGACAAAAGCCTCGACGCAGATTCCAGCCTCTTCATCGAAACGAAGAACAGTTGGCCCTGCCAGCAGCCCCCCTGGGGCGAGCTGGTCGCCGTCAACGTCAACACCGGAGACATTGCATGGAGCGTGCCTCTGGGCTCGTTCGATGAGCTCGACGCCAAGGGCATTCCCAAGACCGGCACGCCCAACGTAGGCGGCTCCATCGCCACAGGCGGCGGCCTTGTGTTCATCGGCGCATCGTCGGACGCGCGTTTCCACGCCTTCGACTCGCGTACTGGCAAAGAACTTTGGACTACAAAGCTAAACGACGTGGCGCGTTCCGTGCCCATCACCTATCTGGGAAAAAATGGAAAACAATACGTTGCGGTGATGGCCGCGGGCGCAGGCGGTCCGTTAGTAACCGGGGCCCCGCCCGGCACAGGCCGTCTCTACGTATACGCCCTGCCATAAGTGGGGCAGCCAATCCTGGCTGCAGCCGGCTTTCAGCCGGCTCTCTTCGCCTCGCATCAGGTTCTGCCGCAAGTTGCTCGCGCACCACGCGCGTGGTATGGATGTTTTCGCCGATGACGTAGAACGATCCCCGAAACAAATCAGCGCGCTCATGCTCCGCGAAGGGAAACTGGTATGCGCCTCGCCCAGCGTCAGTCAGCAAGACGCGGTCCAGATTGCTGGCGGCGGGGTCCGCAGCACCGCTGTCGGCTCCGGACTCAACGGCAAGGTCTCGATTGAGATATACTTCAACACTGTTAGCGGATCGATCCGCACGGAGAGATTTCCATGATGAAAATGTCCGCCAAGACAATTGCCGTTGTAGTTGGATTTTCGCTTGCGGCCACGTGGGCCATTGCTCAACAAGGCCAGAACCAGGATAGCGCCAAACCGAAGTTGTATAACACCGTGAAGCAGAAGCTTCTGGAAGGCAAACAGGTTTTCAGCTATACGCAATCGAAATTCGATATTGCCGCGAACTGTGAGGCCGCCAAGCACTACGATTTCACCTGGTACGAAATGCAGCACAGCACCCTGGAGTTCAGGGATATAGAAGCTATGATCGCCGCCTGCCCGCATGCCGGCGCAATTCCCATGATCCGTCTGCCCGACGCGCAGGAAATGCGCATTCAACATTCCACGGATATCGGCGCGCTGGGCGTCATCATCCCGACCGTCGACGATGTGGATCGGGCCCGGGAGGCGGTGAAGTGGGCGCGCTATCCACCCGTGGCGCGCCGCAGCGCCGGACAGGGCCAGGCTGCGAGCATCTGGGGCATCAACGGCATCAATTACCGCCAGACTATCAACGACAACATGCTGGTGGTGATTATGATCGAGACGCCTACCGGCGTGGCCAACGCTTATGACATTGCGTCGGTGCCCGGCGTCGATGTGGTCATCATCGGCAACAACGACTTGAGCTCGTTTTCCGGATATCCCCAGAACGACGACCGCTACCAGGCGATGGTCACGAAGATACACGATGACACGCTGAGAGCCGGCAAGATCTTCGGACAGGCAAACGCCATTTATGCCAAGAATCATCCTCTCAGCAATGACGCCAAGTTCTTCCAGAACGGTCCCTCGAATGATGGTTGGGTTCCTCCGGGACGCGGAGGACGCGGCGCGAACACTGGCGCGCCGCCGCCGGGTGAAGACGGCCCCGTGGTCCCTGTAGGGCGCGGACGAGGCGGTAGGTAAGAGAGACCGCCCAAGCCGTCTGAGACTTCGCCCTGACCGTACGGCAACGCCAGCGCAAGTA
>Ga0208193_1000079_pt1 | contig 72152 bp, 66 predicted proteins | sample June2015DPH_17_2_FD_184716 | JGI IMG/M metagenome (GOLD analysis project Ga0208193, IMG submission 184716) | Peatland microbial communities from SPRUCE experiment site at the Marcell Experimental Forest, Minnesota, USA - June2015DPH_17_10... | ecosystem: Environmental > Terrestrial > Soil >...
TGCCACCTGTGAGGGGGAATAATAAGACGGCTGGCCATAGGCCATGGCGTCGAGGTCGCTGCGCGGCGGCGCATACGCTACCTGCTGGCCTGTCTGCATGCAGCCCGCAAGCGCGAATGCAGCCATGACACAGGCTATTTGGGCGCGAACGCCTCGCATCGGAGAACCCACGGTCAATTCTTGATTCCGATTAAGGACTTTCATGGTTAACAAAACATGACCGCGGCGGGCGGCCGGCCCGTCAATGGCGCGGGAATTAACCCAGCGGCAACCTTAATGGAGTGTAATCACGGCATATCCGGTAGAGTCGTGGCGTCCGCGGGGAGTGAGCGATGCGTTTAGCGTTCTGGCGTTCGGACAAGCCGGCGATCGCGCCGGCCGCCGTCAGGCCGGTGGCGGCCACGGTCGGAGAACTGGATTTCGTGGCGATCGGTCAGGCGCTCGCGCGCAAGCGGAGCTGGATCATCGTTCCGACCATTCTGGCAGCCGTGCTGTCGGTCGCGGCGGTGAACATGATCACGCCTCGATACAAATCCGAGGTGCGGATTCTCATCGACGGACGGGAAAACGTTTTTCTGCGACCGAATGGCGAGCGGAACGACGATCGCAATGCATTGGATGCCGAGGCTGTCACCAGCCAGGTGCAGCTCCTGCTGTCACGCGATCTCGCGCGCGACGTCATCCAGAAGAACAGACTGGCTCAACTACCGGAATTCGATCCGGTGTTGAGGGGATTTTCTCCCCTGAAATCGCTGCTCGCCTTGATCGGGATCGGCCGCGATCCCATTTCGCTGACGCCGGAAGAGCGAGTGCTCGATGCCTACTACGATCGCTTCGCCGCCTATGCGGTCGATAAATCACGCGTCATCGTCATCGAATTTCAGTCGCGCGACCCTGATCTTGCGGCGCGGGTCGCCGATTCCATCGCCGACGGCTATCTGGTGCTTCAGCAGGGCGCGCGGCGCGAGCAGGCGAGGTCGGCAGGGCAGTGGCTGGCAGGCGAGATCGAAAGCCTGCGCAAGAAGGTGGCGGAGGCTGAATCCCGCGTCGAGGATTTCCGCTCGAAGTCGAGCCTGTTCGTCGGCACCAACAACACCACGCTTTCCAACCAGCAAATGGGCGAGCTGAACACGCAACTGAACAACGCCCGCGCGCTCAAGTCTGACGCCGAATCCAAGGCGCGCCTGATCCGCGAAATGCTTCAGACCGGCCAGCCGATCGAGGCCTCCGAGGTTCTGAATTCGGAGTTGATCCGCCGCCTCAGCGAACAGCGTGTGACGCTACGTGCTCAACTGGCCGAACAATCGTCGACCTTGCTCGACGGCCACCCCCGGATCAAGGAACTCAAGGCGCAACTGGCCGATCTGGACCGGCAGATTCGTGACGAGGCGAGCAAGATCTCGCGCTCGCTTGACAGCGACGCACGAATTGCCAGCGGCAGGGTCGAGGGGCTGAGCGCCAACCTCGACCAGTTGAAGAAGCAGGCGAGTTCCGCCAACGGTCAGGATGTTCAGCTTCGCGCGCTGGAGCGCGAGGCCAAGGCGCAGCGCGACCTCCTTGAATCCTACCTTGCGAAGTACCGCGAAGCCACCACCCGCGAGAATATCGAGGCGGCACCAGCAGACGGCCGTATCATCTCCCGCGCCAGCGTATCCAACAGCCCGGCCTATCCGAAGAAGCTGCCGATCGTGCTGATCGCGACGCTTGCGACGCTCATGCTTTCCACCGGATGGATCGTTACCGGCGAGTTGTTGCGTATGACCATTCCGCGCGCGGCCGCCGCGTTTGGATCAACCTTGGCTCCAGCTCCGGCGCGCGAGCCGGCGATTGTCGCCGCTCCCGCCGAACGCAAGCCTGTGATGGATACGCTTTCTGTCCCGCTTGCACCGGAGATCGAGTCCGATTTCACCGAAGTCGAGCAACTTGCCAAAAAGCTGTTGTCCGCTGGCGCTGCGGCGCGCAAGGTTACCATCCTCGGTACCGCCTCGAGCGAGAGCATTACTCTGACGGCGCTGACCATTGCCCGCCTGATTGCAGGCAGCGCCAAGGTCATTGTGGTCGATCTGGCAGCTAGCTCGCCAACGATCTCGGCCGTCTCCGTCGATCCGAATGCGCCGGGATTGACTGATTTGATGAAGGGTGAGGCGTCGTTTACGCAAGTGATCACCAAGGACCGGCTGTCGCGGGCGCATCTTGTAAGTGCGGGGCGTCTGGGCTCCGATCGTGCCTTGTTGCAATCGCCACGCCTTGGCCTTGCGATCGACGCGCTGCTCCGGGTCTACGACTACGTTCTTTTGGATGCGGGGAGTGCCTCGGACCTGCCTGCCGAGCTCCTGACGTCACAGGCGCGCGCGGTGGTGGTACCGGATGCCTCGATGGCTCCCGATGCTCGCCATCAGATGTGCGACCAGCTCAAGTCCGTCGGCTTCAGCGACGTGACCATGCTGAGCAAGCCGGTATTGCCATCGGACGCGGTTGATCCGGGCTTACGGGTTGTGGCTGCGTAATTTCTCTTTGAGGCTTACTAGCAGACTGAGCGCCGCAGGCTTTGGGCAAGGCGCAAAAGCACCGGACTGCTTTTGACAAGACGCTTGGTCCGAGCGGCAGCCGACATCGCCGTGGCCACGGCCGAGCCCCGCGGGCTGAGCGAGACGAAGCAATCGAAGATAGGCTCGTTGGTCTTGCAAAACAGCTTCTTGTAGCCATCCGAGCCGACTCCAAGGTCGAGGGCGCGGTAATCGCGTTCAGCGTAGTAATCGATGATGTGACGGATCAAGACAAGTCCCGGACTGAAACGCGAGCTCGCCGATACGGTATAGGTATTGAACATCATCGAGAACCGGGTGCTGTCGGCGACGCCGGCAAACACCGCGATAACCTCGGCGTCGTTTTCGAGAGCGTGTATCTCAATGACGCGACCGCCGCCTGGCAACGGCGTCATGCACGTGTCGCGGATGAAATCCTCGACGCCCTGTTCGGCAAAGACGTTCGGCAGTTTCTGCTCCGCCATCCGCAGTGGCTTGATCCGGAAAAACGCATCGAGCAGGCGCTGGATGTCGGCGTCGACGGCGGCGACATGATAGCGATAGCCGGGCAACGCCTTCAGTTTGCGTTCTTTTGTCTTCAGGCGGCGACGCAGGGAAAGGCTGATGCGCGTCGTGTCGGGCGCGCCCGGCATCATCAGTATCATCGGACAATCGTTCACAGAGGGCTGGTGCGGCAGCAGCGCCATCGGGTTGGGCAGATCTTGCCATGTAAGCGGCTGCTGATGGAACGCCAGCACGTCGACGCCTTCGCGCTCGTGGATCGCCGCGAATACAATCTCCAGATCGGCGCGGGAGGCGACAGTGGCAAAATCCCGATTCCAAAGCGCCATGTTGAAGGTGGCATGCTTGCCACCCATGAAATGGGCGATGCGAACGCCCCAACTCTGCCTGAGTACGAGGGGGAACAGCAACAACGGGACGCGATCACGGTCATAGGCAATGACGACGAGAGGCCGAAGGCCCTCCAGCGCTCCGACCATCTGTTGCCACGGGCGAAGGAAGTCGTATCTTTGATATGGCGTGGAAAGGTGGTGCTGAAGTTCCAGACTTCGCCAGACTGTCTCAGCCTGGCCAAGGTCGGTAAATATGTCGACTGCGGCGATGTGGCTTGATTTCGACCGTGCTGAGGCACCCGCGTTGCGGCTTTCAATCGCGGCAGCCATGGTCATCGCAATACCTGTCCGCAAATATCCGTGCAAGGGATTACTTAATTTTTTCCTTCAACCGACCTTTGCAAAGAAGTGTCAACAAAGAGTAATGACAATGGAGCCGCTGTGAGCGGAAATTCCGCCGCGGCGGCACTAGTTGCGACGTCAGCGGTCCATTGAAACACGCGTTGAAAGACGAGACGTTGTCATCTGCGACCGGACTTCTGACGAGCCTCAAGCTGGAACTCGCTTATTTCAGCGGTCACGCATGGCTAAAACGGCGAGGCGCGGGTGTCATCCTGCGCTTTGAACGTGTTCGGCCGCAACAAACTGCGCGATTTCAGCCACGAAGTTCGCGCGAAATCACGCCCGCGTTTCTCGATCGCACGATCGATGCGTTGAAGCGCTGGCAGTATGACGTCGTTTCGATCGACGAGGTTTGCCGCAGGGCAGTCACGCTGGCCGCGCGGCGGAGATTTGTTTGTCTGACGTTTGACGGAACCTACAAGGACATCATTACATCAGCCTATCCGGTGCTGTCGCGGCACGGCGTTCCCTTCACCGTCTACGTGCCGACGGCCTTCCCCGACGGAATCGGCGAGGCCTGGTGGCTGGCGCTTGAAGGGGTGATCGCACGGGAGCGGCGCATCAGCCTGGTCATGGGCCGCGAGGAAAGGCACTTTAATGTGCCGGGAGTAGCGGAAAAATATCAGCTCTACGATTTTCTGTCGCACTGGATGCGCTCGCTTGAGGCTGCGGAGTTGTCTGCCGCGATCAAGGACCTCTGTAGACGTTACGCCGTCGACCTCGCTGCGCTGTCGCGGGAGGCCTCGCTGGACTGGCGCGACCTTGAGACCCTGGCGGCCGATCCGCTGGTGACGCTTGGCGGTGCCACGGTCAACTTTCCCGTCTTGTCGAATACGAAAGATGCATCCGCGCTGCGCGAAATGACGATGGGGAAGGCGGTCATCGAGACGGCTCTGCGGCGGGACGTCAGGCACTTCGCCTATCCGTTCGGCGATCGGCAGTCCTGGCAACGCAAACACATGGCCATGGCGGAAGAGGCCGGCTTCGTCAGCGCCGTGTCGACCATCCCGGGCGTTATCGAACCGGCAGGGCATACACCTCTGCTAGGGCTTCCCCGAATTAGCTGGGACGGAAGGCTGCACTCGCTGCGCGCCATGCGGGCGATCCTGTCGGGCGCGTCCCTTTAAGGGACGCATGCAAGTATCAAGCAGGGTCCGGCCGCGACATCCAGCTTACGATAGGCATCGCCGGCAACACCCAGCCCAGGCCGGCGACGACGTAGAAGATCGCCTGCAATTTGCCGGAGCTTGCAAGCCAGGGTGCTTGCGCGACCACCATTCCCATCAGCGACCACACCGCCGCCAGCAGCAGCAAAGCGATGGTTCCAAGCAGTTTGCGGGTACGTATCTTCATGACGGAATGAGCGCTTTGGTCTCGAATGCGTGCTTTGCGCGCAAGGAGGGGCGGACTATAAGGTGCGCGCTCGTAGAGTAAAGTGTGGCGCCAATGGCCGTTGTTTCTGCCCCCAAAACTTCAGATATTCGCCCCGTGCGCGCGTGGCTGTTGGCGGTTGCCGTTCTGATCGCCGTCATGGTGCTGGTCGGCGGGGCCACCCGGTTGACGGAGTCCGGATTATCGATCGTGGAGTGGAAGCCGGTCACAGGCAGCCTGCCGCCGCTTGGCGAAGCAGCATGGATGCAGGCTTTCGACGCCTACAAAGCGATTCCGCAATATCGCCAAATGAATGCCGGCATGTCGCTTGACGAGTTCAAGACGATTTTCTGGTGGGAGTGGAGCCACCGGTTGCTGGGACGGGTGATCGGTTTGGCCTATCTGTTGCCGTTCCTGTGGTTTCTATGGCGCGGCGCGCTCGGCGCCGAGCTGAGGCGGCGATTGTGGGGGATCTTCGCTCTCGGCGCGCTGCAAGGCGCGGTCGGGTGGTGGATGGTCGCCTCGGGGCTCTCAGAGCGGGTCGAAGTTTCCCAATATCGCCTCGCAACGCACCTCGTACTGGCGCTCTTGATTTTTGCAAGCATCGTCTGGACGCTGCGACGGCTCGCCGTGACGGCGCCCTCGAGCTCGCCGCCGCGATTGAAGATCGGCGCGGTCTTGTTGCTGGCGCTGACGTTTGTGCAGCTTTATCTCGGCGCGCTGGTGGCGGGGCTTCGCGCCGGCAAGATCTACAACACCTGGCCTGATATTGACGGCGGATTCATTCCCTCCGCCGCGCGACTTTTCTTCGACGTGCCGTGGTGGCGTAATCTGTTCGAGAACACGCTGACCGTTCAGTTCGAGCACCGCATGGTCGCCTATACACTGTTTACGCTCGCGGTATGGCATGCCATTGATGCGGCCCGCTCCCGCGTTGACCGCGCGGTGATTGACGGCGCGCTTTGGCTGTTCGGCATCGTGGCCTTGCAGGCAACCCTTGGCATCCTGACGCTGCTCAATCAGGTGCCGATGGATCTTGCGCTGACCCACCAGGCTGTCGCCATCGCCGTGCTGACTCTTGCGGTTTTCCAAGTGGAACGTTTGACGCGGTCGTGCCGTGAATCGATGGGGCAGGCGATGGGCGAAGTTTTCTCGCGCCCGGTTGAAAACCGGGCATAGCCTTTGTCAGCTAGCAATAGCCGAGCACGCCGCAGGCGTAGGGCAGCTGGAACCGATAGTTGATATTCGGTCCGCCGTAATAGGGGCCCTGATAGTCATAGGAATGGTTCGATCCATAGTAGCCCGGCAGCGTAGCCGATCCCAACAGCAGTGGCGCGTGCGGCGGAAGGTGGACCTCGGGAAAAGCCTCCGACGGCGTGAAGAGGAGGTCGGACTCCTCCTTCGGCGCAGCAGAACGTCCATGACGCGGCGCCTTGCCGTAAACGGCATCGCCCGATTGCGGCAAATCGGCCGCATCAGCTGAACTGACCGCGAACAAGACGGCCGCCAACATCAGCATCCAGCGCAACATGGTTCCGCTCCGAATCATCGTCATCTTGGCGACGATTCAAGCACCTTTGAGCGGAGCGAGTGTTAACGAGATCAGAATTTCAGCCCGGGCGCAGCGCCTGATCGAGGTCGGCGATCAAGTCTTCCTTGTCCTCAATGCCGATCGACAGCCGCACCACATCAGGGGCCGCGCCCGACTTGATCTTGGCGGCATCGTCGAGCTGGCTGTGGGTGGTCGAAGCCGGATGAATGACCAGCGACCGGGTGTCGCCGACATTGGCCAGATGCGAGAACAGTTTCAGCTTCGAGACCAGATTGACGCCGGCGTCATAACCTCCCTTGAGACTGAAGGTGAAGACGGCGCCGGCGCCCTTCGGGGCATATTTGCGCGCGAGGTTGTTGTATTTGTCGCCGGCCAGTCCGGCATAATTGACGGCGGCCACTTCCGAATGCGGGGCTAGCCATTCGGCGATCGCCTTGGCGTTTTCGCAATGTTTCTGCATCCGCAGCGGTAGCGTCTCGATGCCGGTCAGGATGAGAAATGAATTGAACGGCGAGATTGCCGGGCCAAGATCGCGCAAGCCCAGCACACGGCAGGCGATGGCGAAGGCGAAGTTGCCGAACGTCTCCTGGATCTTGATGCCGTGATATTCCGGCCGGGGTTCGCTCAGCATGGGATACTTGTTGTCCTTCGACCAATCGAAGGTGCCGGCGTCAACGATGATGCCGCCGATCGAATTGCCATGGCCGCCGAGAAATTTGGTCAGGGAGTGCACGACGATGTCGGCGCCGTGATCAATGGGGCGGATCAAGTAGGGTGTCGCCAGGGTGTTGTCGACGATCAGGGGAACGCCGGCCTTGCGGGCGACGGCCGCGATCGCCTCGATATCGGTGACGGTGCCGCCGGGATTGGCGATCGACTCGATGAAGATCGCCTTGGTGTGCGGCGTCACCGCACGCTCGAAGCTTCCGATGTCGTCGGTGTCGGCCCACACCACATTCCAACCGAAACTCTTGAAGGCGTGGGTGAACTGGTTGATCGAACCGCCATAGAGCTTGCGCGCCGCGATGAATTCGTCACCGGGCTTGAGAAGCATCTGGAAAACCACGACCTGCGCGGCATGGCCGGAGGCTGTTGCCAGCGCCGCGGTGCCGCCTTCAAGGGCTGCGACGCGCTCTTCCAGCACCGCCTGCGTCGGGTTACCGATCCGGGTGTAGATATTGCCAAACGCCTGCAAGCCGAACAGCGAAGCGGCATGGTCGGCGTCGTTGAACACGAACGACGTGGTTTGGTAGATCGGCGTTGCCCGGGCGCCGGTAGTCGGATCGGGGTGTGCGCCCGCATGCACGGCAAGGGTGGAAAAGCCCGGAGGACGATCGGTCATTTGCGTTTCCTGTTTCCGCTACTTTGACAAACAAGCCTTCGAATGAGGCTTTGGCATGCCTGATTTGGGACATGCTGATGTCAGCTGGGTCCGGCGTCAAGGCTGAGCAGGCATTGACAGCCTGTTTGGAATGGCCTGTCAGGTTATGCGTTGCTTGTGCAAGAATTATTTCGTTTGAGATCAGGGCAGATCGGTTCTGTTTTTCGACGCGCGGTCGGAGGCGTCGGTCGTTCCGCCACCCAAACTGGTGCGGCCGAGCGAAAGCCGCATGCCTTGGGTCGGCATTGGCGCGCGCTTGGAACTCAGGGTGCGCGAATTGACTCCCATCCAGGAGATTTCCGACGACAACCGCCCATATTCGATTTTGGGGCAGCGGTTCATCACGACTTTAATACCGGCGGCTTCGGCTTTTTCGGCCGCCGCGTCGTCGCGCGCGCCAAGCTGCATCCAGATCACTTTTGGCAAAGGCGTCATTTTCAGCGCCTCATCGACTGCCGGCATGATGTGGCTTGAGTTGCGGAAGATGTCGACCATGTCGACCGGGCGATCGATGTCGAGTAGGGAGGCGACGAACGGTCTTCCAAGCAGGCTCTTGCCGACATGACCGGGATTGACCGGAATCATGTCGTAGCCGCGTTGCGCGAGATATTTGAACGCGAAATAACTCGGCCGCACGTTGACCGGCGAGGCGCCGACCATCGCGATTGACTTCACGCCGTTGAGAATCCCGCGGATATAGTCGTCGTCATAGTTGTCGTGATTCATTTATCCTGCCATTTCGGCTCGCGCTTCTCGATGAAGGCGCCAATTCCTTCTTCGGCGTCACGCGCCATCATATTCTCGGTCATGACTTCGGCCGCATAGCGATAAGCCTCAGCGAGGCTCATTTCGGCCTGACGATAGAATGCGGTCTTGCCAATCTTGACCGTGTAAGCAGATTTGCGCGCGATCTTCTCGGCCAGTGCAATCGCCGCCTCCCGTTCGCTGCCGGCGGCCACGACCCGATTGACCAGGCCGATCTCGCGGGCGGTCGTGGCTGAAATGGGTTCGCCGGTCAGCAGCATTTCCATCGCCTGCTTGCGTGGAATGTTGCGCGCTAGCGCAACCATCGGCGTCGAGCAGAACAAGCCGATGTCGACGCCGGGCGTTGCGAAGGTCGCCGCTTCCGAGGCAATCGCCAGATCGCAACTTGCAACCAACTGGCATCCGGCCGCGGTGGCAATGCCCTGAACTGCAGCGATCACGGGCTTTGGCAAATGGACGATCGCCTGCATCATGGTGCTGCATGCGGTCATCATCTCGGCAAAATAAGCGCGGCCGCGGTCGACGTCGCCGCGCCGCGCCGTCAGTTCTTTCATATCGTGCCCGGCCGAAAACGCTTTACCGGTCGCCGCAATCACGACGGCGCGCACCTTGGCGTCGTCATTGATTTCCCGCAGCGCGGCGTCGAGCGCTTTGATCAGGCCTTCCGACAGGCTGTTGCGGGCGTCCGGCCGGTTGAGTGTCAGGATAGCGATGTCGCCGGCACGTTCGCGCAGCAGAATCGGCGGTTGCGAAACGGGGGCGCGTGCTGTTTGGCTCGTCATTGAAATAGTCGCTGGCTGGCAAAGCGATGGGCTGACATGTCAACCTAATGTAATAAGCGGTGCGATGCGAGGGCAGGGGAGGAACATGGTTGTTGCAAAAATGACGTTGCCTGAACTGGAGAAGTTCCTGCGGGACGAATTTCCGCAGGCCTTCAGTCGCGGCGATATTCTGATCGAGGGGGCCGACGGCGCCTCTTGTCGGCTCAGGCAGCGTTATAGCGAGCAGATGCTGCGGCCGGGCGGGACGATTTCCGGCCCTACGCTGATGGCGCTTGCCGATTTCGCCATGTATGTCGTTCTGCTGTCGGCGATCGGCCCGATAGGCCTAGCGGTCACGACGAACCTCAACATCAACTTCCTGCGCAAGGGTATAGCTGGACAGGATGTACTCGCGGCAGCGCGGCTATTGAAACTCGGCAAGCGGCTTGCCGTCGGTGAAGTCAGCCTCTCGTCAGGTGCATCGCCCGATCCCATCGCCCATGTGACGGCGACTTATTCCATTCCCGTTGCTTAGAGATTTCAGCGGTATTATAAGACCATATTTACAAGGTATTGATTTTACATCGATAAATACTTCAATTTGGCGTTGACGCCGCCGCGAGACCTCTCTAGAAACCGGCGCAGTTTGGCGCACGACGTGCGCCTTCTCTTTTTCACGGATACCTCACATGAAAACGTTTTCGGCAAAGCCCGCCGAGGTGACGAAGAAATGGGTGTTGATCGACGCCAAGGGTTTGGTGGTCGGACGCCTCGCTTCGCTGGTCGCCATGCGCCTTCGCGGCAAACACCTTCCGACCTACACGCCCCATGTCGATTGTGGTGACCACGTCATCATCATCAATGCGGCGCACGCTGTGCTCACGGGACGCAAGCGCGAGAACAAGGTGTATCACAACCACACCGGCTTCATTGGCGGTATCAAGGAACGCACCGCCAAATCGATCCTCGAGGGTCGTTTTCCGGAGCGCGTGGTGGAGAAGGCGATTGAGCGCATGATCCCGCGCGGTCCGCTCGGCCGGGTGCAACTGGGTAATCTGCGCGTGTATCCGGGTGCTGAGCATCCGCACGAAGCCCAGCAGCCTGAACCGCTCGACATTGCCAAGATGAATCGCAAGAACATGAGGGCCGCATAAGATGGCTGAAACCGTGCAGTCGCTCGATCAATTGTCGCAACTCAAGCCGGCAACACCCGAAGCGCCAAAATACGTCAAGAAGGTCGACAAGTTCGGCCGTGCCTATGCCACCGGCAAGCGCAAGGACGCGGTCGCCCGCGTCTGGATCAAGCCCGGCGCCGGCAAGGTGACCGTCAATACCCGCGAGGTCGAAGTCTACTTTGCCCGTCCGGTGCTGCGGATGATGATTCAGCAACCGCTGATCGCTGCCGCCCGTGCTGGCCAGTATGACGTGATCTGCACCGTGACCGGCGGTGGCCTTTCGGGCCAGGCAGGTGCGGTGCGCCACGGCATCTCCAAGGCGCTCACCAATTTCGAGCCGGATCTGCGCGGCGTTCTGAAGAAGGGCGGCTTCCTCACCCGCGACTCGCGCGTGGTCGAGCGCAAGAAGTACGGTCGCGCCAAAGCCCGTCGCTCGTTCCAGTTCTCGAAGCGCTAATTGCTTCATTAGAATTTGGCCTATTCGAGAAAGACAAAAGCGTCCGCTTGCGGGCGCTTTTTCTTTTCGCATTTTAATAATGAGTTGACGCAGTTTTTCCTGAAAACTTGCGCTTGGAGTCAAACGGATTGCCAACGCGACGGCCTTAGCGTGGCAGATGGCGGCGGTCTCGTTTCGATCGTGTGCCCGCAATTGTGCATCACAAACCTTCGGTGACACCATGTCGCTCGATACCTCTACGCTTTATACCGTCGCCACGATGATCGCGGCGCTGCTGGGGATGATGCTTTTATTCTTCGGCATTCAGGAAAGAATTGTCGCACTGAAGTGGTGGGGATCGGCCTATCTGCTCGGAGCCGCCTCTGTGGCGCTGTGGACATTCGGCAGCGCCAGGTTTGGCGATATGTTCGCGCTGGCGCTCAACGCCATAGGCTTCTTGACTTGCGGCATGGTCTGGAATGCGTCGCGGCTGTTTCACGGCCGCAAACCGAACTACCCCGGACTGGTGCTGGGCGCGCTGGTCTGGATTGCCGCCGTCATGACGCTTGCGCCGGGTGCGGGAGCGATGCGGATGACCATCGGCGCCGGCATCGTCGCGGTCTATGCGGCGCTCACGGCCTCCGAATTGTGGACCGAGCGCCGGCGTACCCTGCGCAAACGCTGGCCGTCGGTGGCCGTCCCCGTGCTGCACGGCTTCGTGCTGATGCTGCCGATCCTGCTCGGCGATCTTCTGCACCCGCATGAGCACGCCTTTGGTGACAGCATCTGGGTGACGATGTTCGCCGTCGAACTGTTTCTTTATGCGGTCGGCACGGTTTTCCTGATCTTCATGCTGGTTTCCGAGCGCGCGGTGACCGTGCACAAGAACGCCGCGTCGGTCGATCCGTTGACCGGCATGTTCAACCGCCGCGGTTTTGCGGAGGCCTGTTCGCGGGTCATCGAGCGTGAAGCTCATGCCGGGCGTCCGGTGACGGCGATGATCTTCGATATCGACCACTTCAAGTCGATCAACGATCGTTTCGGACATCCCGCGGGTGACGAGATCCTCAAGCTGTTCTCGGCCGTCGTTGTGAACAACCTGCGCATCAGCGATCTCTCGGGACGTATCGGCGGTGAGGAGTTCGCGGCCCTGCTGCCGTGCCCGCTCGAAGAAGGCGTGATCGTCGCCGAGCGCGTCCGCGAGGCCTTCGAGGCGTCCGGCATCGCCTGCGAAGAAGGCCCGGTCGACACGACCGTGAGTATTGGCGTAGCGGGCGGTCCAGCGGGGACTGAACTCGAGGTGCTGCTGGCGGCTGCCGATACCGCGCTGTATCAGGCCAAGCGCAGCGGCCGCAACCGCGTCGAGGCCGCGGAAGAATTGCCGCTGTCCCTCGAACATTGGCGGCGCAAGAGTGCGGGCTCCGCGCGCCCGGCCGCGGGAGTGCCAAGCCTGGCGTGAAGTCTGGCGTGAGGACAAGAAGGCGGATGGTAACCCGTTGTTTACCATCCGCTCCGTAACCTCAGCGTTATGGAGTCGATCCGCAGGCGAAACCCACAAGCCGTTCTGAGTTCGCTTGAAGCGGCAGCGATCTCGGCGCGCGGCGGCTTTGCCTGCATGTTCTCGACCGCGGAAGAGTATGAGGCGGCGTTGATTTCCGAGCGTCGCGCCAGCGGTCGTTACAACGCCAGACTCAGCCGATGGCCCGCGATCATGTTCATCGGCTGCGCCATGATGGTTGTCGGTACGGTCCTGCTCTTCAGCTGAACGAAGGACGTCGCGCGCGGGGCTCTTTTCTTTTTTGCTGGCTCGGTTAGAGACAAGTCTCCCAATCAAGAGGCTTGCACCATGGTCACCGAAATCGCCCAAATCGAAGTCAAACCCGGCACGGAAAAAGACTTCGAGGCCGCCGTCGCCAAGGCCAAGCCGCTGTTTCTGCGCGCCAAGGGCGGCCGGGGCATCGAGCTTCATAAATCGATCGAAAAGCCTTCGCGCTACCGGCTGTTCGCCAAATGGGACACGGTGGAAAACCACACCGTCGATTTCCGCGGCTCGGAGGACTTTCAGGCCTGGCGCGGGCTGGTCGGGCAATATTTTGCGAGCGCACCCGAAGTCGAGCACACCGAAACGGTTGTCAGCTGACATCAAGCAGGTGCTGCTTCGGGTGAGGGCGCCTCGGCCTTGAAGTGATCGATCAAGACCTTGACGGTCGCGATCAGCGGCAGCGCCAGTGAAATACCCCAGATTCCGAACACAATGCCGAGCAGGATCTGGAATGCAAACAGCGTGGCGGGCGGAATATCCAGCGCCTGCCGCTGAAGGATTGGCGTGAGAACATAGCTCTCGAGCGCGTGGACGCCGAGGAAAAGCCCGAAGGCGCTGGCGGCCGCAATCCATCCAGAAGCAAGGCTGGCCAATACCACGATCAGGCCCGCGACAATCGCGCCGACGGTCGGAATAAACGCCAGCAAACCTGCCTGAATGCCCAGAATGAACGAGCCGGGAATGCCGATAACGGCAAGCCCCAGCCAGGTCACGGCGAACACGGCGGCCATCACGGCGATCTGCGCGATCAGCCAGCGCTCCAGCGTGTCGCTGATGCGATCGATAATGATGGTCGCGCGGGCGCGGTGTTTTGCCGGCGCCAGATATAACAGGCCGTTCCGGTAAACGCCCGGCTGGGCTGCGAAGGTGAGGCCGAGAAAAATCACAATGAAGAAGTTGCCGACCGCGCTCAGCGTCCCCAATAGCAATTTCAGCGTTTGGCTCACGATCGCGCCGCCGCTCGATGCCAGTGTGCCGGGGCTGGGAAGATTGCGCGGCGGGCTTGGCGCGCCCGCGGAGGCCGAATCGGATGAACCCGAGGCAGGATTACCCAACTCGAAATAGCTGGTGTCGATCCCGTTGCTGTCGAGGAACGCCTTGACGTTCACCAGCTGCGACTTGATCGTGTTGCTGAGCGCGGTGGCCTGCTGCGCGATGGTGGTGCCGCCGAGAAAAATGACGCCGGACAAAAGCGCCGCCAGCGCGAGACAGACGATGGCAAGGCGCAGCCAATGCGGCCATCCAACAAAGCGGCCGAGCAGGTGGGTCATGGCGTTGAGCGCCACGCCGAACAACATGCCGGCAAAGATCAGAAACAGCGTCGCCGCGAACGTCCACGCAAACAGCAGAACGCCCGCAAAAGCGACAATGCCGATGCCGCCGACGCAGATGGCCCAGGCGAGGTCGGATCTGGCATCACGGCGATCGTCAAGCGACAGCGGCACGTTTTTCAATCCCACTAACCTTGCAGACCCACTCTTTCGTCAAAACCGGTGCGGATCAAGCCAAGCGAGGCCAGCCTGGGGCCGATCCGCTGCCCATAACCCACAATCTGGCCCAGGGATGAATCCGCCGCAGGGCAGGGCCGCCGTGGAAAATGATGCTAAATTGTTGATCCGGCGCAGGTGCAAGTGCATTATTGCTCTTTCGAAGGGTTCGCGAAATGGAAGGGGCATGAGAAGGAAGCCGGTTGTTGGTGTGATCGGGAATTCCCATCGCATCGAAGGTCGTTTTGAGGTCCAGGCGGTTGGCGAACGAAACCTTCGCGCCGTCGCTGAAGTGGCCGGCGCCTTGCCCCTGGTGTTTGCGGGTTGCCCTGACATCACCGACGTCGCGGCCCTGCTGGATGTGGTCGACGGCATTGTGCTGACGGGTGCGCGGGCCAATGTTCATCCCACCCGCTTCAGGTCCGCACCCGACGCCAAGCACGAACCCTATGACATCAAGCGCGACGAGGTGGCGCTGGCCCTGTCGGAGGCCTGCGTCGCCCGCGGCATCCCGTTGTTTGGCATCTGCCGCGGCCTTCAGGAGATGAACGTGGCCTTCGGCGGCTCGCTTCATCCGGAAATTCGCGAATTGCCCGGCCGCATGAACCACCGGATGCCGCGGCTGGAGAATGGCGAGATCCACCCCGATGCCAAGGTGATCTTCGCCGACCGGCACGAGGTCCGCCTGCTTGCCGGCGGCGCCTTCGCCGAGCTGTTGGGCTGCGACACCATCCGCGTTAATTCGCTGCACGGTCAGGGCATCCTCGATCCCGGCGAGCGGGTGGTGGTGGAGGGGATTGCGGAAGACGGCACGATCGAGGCGATCCGGATTGCTGAGGCCCCTTCCTTTGCGCTCGGTGTGCAGTGGCATGCCGAATATGATCCCCAGCGCAACCCGATCAACCGCGCGCTGTTTCAGGCGTTTGGCAAGGCGCTGCTCGAGACCAAGCGGGTTGCGTAGGCTCACTCGCTCTCGTCATTCCGGGGCGGCCCCAGCATTCCGGGGCAGCCCCAACGGGTCGTGCGAATGCGCGCCCGATGACAGGCTCCGGGCTGAACAGGAATCCATTTCTCCCCAGCATTCATGTGGCGACATAGATTCCGGGCTCGCTCGTTTTCACTCGCGCCCCGGAATGACGATGATGGACTTGCTTCGTCTCTTCACGCCGCCTTGCTGATCTTTTCGACCTTCACGCCGCCGCCCTCCAGCAGCATCACCTTGTTGAGCAGCTTCACCAGCGCGTAGACCGACTGGATCGCGGGCGCCGGCGTATTGGTCAGCTTTGCCATTTCGAGGATCGAGCCGATCAGCGCCTCGGTTTCCAGCGAGCGGCCGGCCTCGACGTCCTGCAACATCGACGTCTTGTGCGCGCCGACGGCTTCCGCACCGGCGATGCGTTTGTCGATCGAGACGCGGAAGGTGACGCCGAGTTTTTGCGCGATGTCCTGGGCTTCCTTCATCATGGTCGCGGCGAGATCACGCGTCTCCGCGAACTGGCAGATGTCGACCAGCGTCGCATGGGTCAGTGCCGAAATCGGGTTGAACGAGAGGTTGCCCCATGCCTTGAGCCAGATTTCCGAGCGGATGTCCGGCAGCACCATGGATTTCAGGCCGGCCTTGATGAAGACGTCGTGCAATTCTCTCACCCGCGGCGTCTCCTTGCCGTCGAGCTCGCCGATCGGGAAGCGATCGCCCTCGACATGGTGGATGACGCCGGGCGCGGTCGCGGCCGCCGCCGGATAGACCACGCAGCCAATGATGCGGCTGGGGTCGATATGTTTGGTGAGCACGCCTGTGGGATCGAGGCTTTGCAGCCGCTGGTTATCGTACTGGCCGCCGAGTTTCTGGAAGTACCACCAGGGCAGGCCGTTCTGCACAGTCAACACAATGGTATCGGGGCCGAGCAGGCTATCGATGTCGCGCACCACCTGATCGAGGAAATGCGCCTTCACCGCCAGCACCACGATGTCCTGTTTGCCGGCTTCCGTCGCCTTGTTCACGGCTTTCATCTTGGCGGTCTGGACCTTGCCGTCATGCCATTCCAGCTTGAGGCCGTTCTTCTGAATGGCGGCAAGGTGCGCGCCCTGGTCGATCACGGTGACGTCGTCGCCCGCGAGCGCAAACTTGGCCGCCAGCAACCCACCGATCGCGCCGGCGCCGACCACGCAGATCTTCTTCGGCTTGGGTGGGGCGCCCAGCAGATAGGGGCTCGGCAACACCTGGTCGAACACGTTGGAGAGGCTGCCGACGCCGTCGATCACGATATCGACGACGTTGTGCGCGTCGCCCATGGTGCCGGCGCCGAGCGAGGTGCCGCAGGCGATGATGTCGCCGGGCATCAGCGTGACGTCCTTCGAGATCGCAGCCACCAGCCGGTGCGGCGGAAAGAACATGTCGGCGACGGGATAGTTCTGCCGCTCCTTGCCGTTCAGCACGGTCTTGACCGCCAGCTTCATCGGGTCGAGGCCGGTCGAGATCACCGGGCCGAACACGCCAAACGTGTCAAAACTTTTCGAGCGCGCCCATTGTTCGAACGATTTGTCCTTGCGCAGGAGGTCGACGGCGGTGACGTCGTTCACGCAGGTGTAGCCGAAGATGTAGTCGCCGGCTTCGGCTTCCGTGATGTTGAAGCACTTCTTGCCGATGACGACGCCGAGTTCGCCCTCATAGATGATCTTTCCGGCATAGGTGGCGGGGCGCTCGATCGGCTTGTTGGCGGGGTGATAGGCGTTGGGCGCCTTGAGGAACCAGAGCGGTTCTTTCGGCTCCTTGAAATCGTTCTTGGCGGCGAGCTGATGAAAGTTGTTCCAGAGGCAGATCATCTTCGAGGGATCGCAGGGGGTTCGAAGCTGCACATCTCTGAGCTTCAGCGTTTCGCCCGTCGGCTTTGCCGCACCGAACATCTCGCCGGAATGCACGGCGATGGTATCGTCTTCCAGCGTGCCGAATCCGCTTTTGCCTTGGCTCTCGAACCTGATCCACTTTGCCATTGATGGCCTCCCGGTGATGTTAGGTGACGTCATTCACGCGCGTCATCTTTCGCTTGTACCTTAATCCCGATCTTGCTCGCCGCAAATCATGCACCGCACCATCGGAGCACGCGCAGTCGCACGTGATTTTTCAGATGGCGAAAGGCAAATGGGGAAAAGACAGCCATCAACGTTCTCGCGGCGTGGAGCGCCCGAGTCTTGCCTGAATTTGCCCTCGATAGAGGGCGCAGGGAAAGCCGGATGCGTGATCGCACCCGCAGCCTCGCGTGGATGAGGAAAAACCACACGAGTAAGTCCACTACAGGTTCGACCGGATCGATCCGGCTTTCCCCGCGCGATTGGTTTTAACGGTTTCCTTCGCGCTCTTCCCGGCGATCGGGCTTTCTTGCCGCCGTCGACGGCGCAATGCGCCAGCATTGTCGCCATCTTGATATCAGCGTCGAGATATCAGAACCACACGACTTCACCGTCCGCCCCAGGGTGCGCTCGTCTCGCGCACTTCAAGCGTCCATCGCAGCCCGCACCCAACGTTCGTGACGATCGCGAAGCGCCCCTCCTGGAGGGGCGCGGGCCGGGCGGATGTGTGGAATTGATTTGCCCGACGGCGCAAGGGGAAATTTTTGGCGGCCGCGCCACGCCGATGCGGCACTTTGGCACGACGGGCAAATCAGGCGATGCGCGCCGATGGCGTGTCAAGGCCACTTTCTCGTGTCCCGGACGCGGCGCAGCGGCATCAGAGCGTTCACGCGCGTCTTCGACGCGCTACGGCGTTGTGCCGCAGGGCCGGGACCCATTTTGGAAGATGATTGGTGGACCCCGGATCAGCAGCGTCTGGGGAGCGCCATTTTGGACCTGCGAAGTGATGAGTGGCTTAGCGGGCAATATCCGCTACCATCACCGCCGCAACAAACAAGAACACTGCTTCAGGGAAACGTCATGGGTAAACAAAAATGGTCGCGCCGGGAGATGCTCGGCGCATCAGCGGGGTCGGTCGCGGGCGTGCTTTTCGCCGAACCTCTCAAGGCGGCTTCTGCCTCGGCCGTGACACCTGACCTGATCGAGGCCGCGCGGAAGGAAGGCAAGGTTTCCTATTACGCGGCCATTCAGCTCGAAGTGGCCGAGCGCCTGGGCAAATTGTTCGAGGCCAAATATCCGGGCATTTCGGTGCGAGTCGAGCGGTCCGGCGCCGAGCGGATTTTCCAGCGTATCGCGCAGGAGCAGGGCAGTGGCATCCGGGCGGTTGATATCGCGAACTCGACGGACGTCTCGCACTATCTCGAATGGAAGAAGAACGGCTGGCTCGCGCCCTATCTGCCGGAGGAGGTCGCCAAACATTTTCCGGCCGATCAGGTCGATCCGGATGGACTCTACGCCACCGCCTGCGCCTGGCTGGAAGTGATCGGCTACAACACCAACCTGGTGAAGCCTGAGGACGCCCCGAAGAGCTACGCCGATCTGCTCGATCCCCGGTGGCTGGGCAAGATCGTCAAGGGCCATCCGAGCTACTCGGGCGCCATTCTCACCACGACCTTTGTTCTCTCGCGCGACCTCGGCTGGCCATATCTCGAGAAACTGGCGCAGCAAAAGGTGATGCAGGTGCAGTCGGCGGGCGACCCTCCGATCAAAATCGCGCTCGGCGAACGCGCCGTGATGGCCGACGGCAACGACTATAACCTCATCCTGTTCCGCGATCAGGGCAAGCCGGTGGAGGTGGTGTATCCGGCCGAGGGCTCACCGCTGATCATCGTTCCCTGCGGCGTATTCAAGGACGCGCCGAACCCGAACGCGGCGCGGCTGTTCCAGAGCTTCTTCTTCAGCCGCGAAGCGCAGCAGATGCTGGTCGACGAATTCGCCCACCGCTCGTTCCACCACGAGGTGAAGCCGCGGGCCGGACAAAAGCCGATGTCGGAAGTGAAGATGCTGAAGTCAGACCCGGTTGCCGTGCAGGCGGCAAGCGAGGAACTGAAAGCGCGGTATGCGAAGGTGTTCAGGGTTTAGCAGTCATCACTGCGGCTTCGCGGCTTGTGCGATATCGTCAAATCCATCCACACAAGAGAAAACTTATTGCCGTCGATGCCGGACACGTTTCCGCTGCGGTAATAATCTGTGATGCAACCGATCCGCCGCTCTGTCGGTTGGGGCGCACAATATCAGCACAATATCATTGTAAGTCGGCAATCGTGCTTGGGAGAGGAGAAGAGGCGCGGGCGCGCATCATTGCATTTTATTTTTTGGAACCTGCACGACGCAACGTCGCATCATGCGGGGATCAGTTTGAGCGTTCTCGGTTTGAGCGTTCGTGGGCTGGGACAACCACGGGAGAGAAGAAAAATGAACTATCAACAAGACGCCTACCAGCAAAACTCCTGGCAAAACCCGATGCAATGGAGCGGTAACTCCAACATACATGGAATGAACTTTGGACTCGGACAGGGGCATACGGTCTTCAATCGGGACCTTATGGAACTGGACAAATTGGCGGAGGATGGGGACAGCGCCAGCTCTCGCCGCTGGATGTCAGCGAAGTCGTTCGGCAGATGGTTCCGCTGCTGCCGCAGATCCTCGCCCAATCACAGCAGCAACCGTTGGCCGCCTTCGGCTACGGCGGCAATCAACGGCAATTGAGTCCGCAGGATATCAATGAGGTGGTTCGGCAGCTTCTGCCGATCCTGCCGCAGATCATTGGTGCGATTCAGCAAGGCCAGTCGCCGATACACGCGGCCGCTATTTACGGCGGCTACGGACAACAGGGGTTCGGCCAGACCATCGGGCAAAATCCCTTCGCGCAACAGCCGCAATATGGTCTCGGCTTCGGCAATGCCCATGGACAGTTCGGAGCTCAAGGGCAGTTCGGTCAGTCCGGCTCGCCGTTCCAGGCTGCGTTCGGTGGTCTCCAGAACCAACGGCAATTGTCGCCGCAGGACGTCAATGAGGTCGTGCGTCAGCTGGTCACCGCGATTCCCCAGGTCATCGGGAACTTGCAGGCCTACGGCCAACGCCTGAACTAACCGCATCTCGCAAGTCAGCGCGGAGCCGGCGCCACAGCGCGCCGGCTCCTTGCCCCTTTTTGCCTTCGCGGGCCTCGCCGCGATCGTTCCTTCACACCCTCAAGGGAGGACAAGATGTCAGCTTACAATCCAGAAACGACTCGAACGGCATCGGCGCAATCGCCGGCGCCCGACACCCAGACCCTCATCGGGCTGCTCGACGGCCTGATGCCGATGCTGTTGCAGCTTCAATCGCAATATCCAGGTCAGGGCTATTTCGGCCATCCCGGTCCCTCTGACTTCGGCGTTGGGCTTGGCAATGTGACGCCACCCAATCCGATGCTCGATCATCAGGCTGCAAGCGAAATGATCGAGGATATCAATGCGAGCGCGCTGCGCACCCTGTCGACCTATCTTGAAAATTACGCAAACCAGCGCGCCGGGCTCGCCAATGCGGTTCCCCTGGTGACCCAGGCCGCGCGCTGCTTTGCCATGCGCGACCAGGCTCAGGCCTTTGCGCTGATCTGGCAGGCCTACCGGGCCATCACCATCGCGCGGGCGATGGATCCCCAGCTTCCGCCGCCGCGCGTTGCCGTATCGGGACCGACGTCTTCCGCATCCGTGTTGCATTGAGAGGTCAGCCATGAACACCAATTCCGATGACGGCCGAAGCACCGAAGCCTCCGCGCGTCCGAGTTCAAGGCGAAGCGCCGAGGCAGCCGCAGCCGCGGCGACACGAGGCACGCGGACCACCCGCGCGACGCGCCGCTACATGATCGCTCCGACCGATCCAGGCATCACGGCGGCGGCCGTCGCCGAGCGCTTGCGCGATCTCGGAATTACCGAGATCGTGCGGACGGTCGAACCACGCGGCGCGGGCACGCCCCCTGTAACTGTCGTTCGCACCACCAGAGAGACCGCCGCCACGTTGCGCCGGACCGGGCTGGCAAATATTGGCGGGCTCCTGATCGAGCGCGACTACGCATTGCAGCCGGCGACATCAGCCGCTCGCCTCAGCCGAGGTGGTTCGCTCACGGCCGCCATTCCACTCGGAACCGGTTTTACCACGACCATCCAGGTGCAGGGTGAAAACGAGCAGCCCGTGGAACGGGCGATCGTGCAGCTTATCGGTCGGCAATGGACCGCAGAAGGCATTACCGGCCGCGACGGCAAGGTGAACCTCACGCTGTTCGGCGAGTTGCCGGGACGTGCCGTCACGCTGCTGGTCAAACCGCGCGCGGGTTATTGGGGACTCTGTCGTGAGCACTGGGAGCCGCAGGCTGACGGCAACGTGGTCGCGTTACGGCCGTTGGCCCCGACCCAGGAAGAGCCTTGGGGCGGGCAGCTCATGCGGTTCGACCAGGTGCCGCCCGACTATCGCGGCACGGGTACCCGGATTGCTCTCATCGATACCGGCGTCGCTACCGGCCATCGTCAGCTTGGTGGGATCAAACAGGGATTGGATGCTGCGGCAGGTGATGAGCGCGCCTGGTCGCAGGATTCTGCCAGTCATGGCACGCCTTGCGCGGGAATCCTTGTGGCTGCGACCGACAAGGAAGCCGGTGTTCGCGGCTATGCGCCGGGCGTCGAATTGCATGTCTGCAAGCTCGGGCTTGACGCCTATTGCAGCGACCTCGTGGCAGCGCTCGACTATTGCATCGACAAGGAGATCGATGTTGCCTGCATCGGATACGGCTGCCCGCGCGGCTCGGCCATCGTGGAGCAACGTCTTGCATTCGGCAAACGCCGGGGCCTCGCTGCGATCGCGGCGGCTGGCAGCAGCGGCGGCCCGGTGCAGTTTCCCGCCTGCTCGCCTCAGGTCCTCGCGATCGCAGCGATCGGCCGGAGTGGAACCTTCCCCGATGACGGCCTCGAGAGTCAGGAATCGAATCCGCAGAGCGATCTCTTGCTGGCGGCGGGCAGCGGCTTGTTCGTTCCGAGCTTCTCCTGCACCGGACCCGAAGTTGACCTCTGTGCGCCCGGCGTTGCCGTCATTTCGTGCCAGTCGCCGGACGGCTATGCCGCATGCTCGGGAACGTCCATCGCGGCGCCGCACGTTGCGGCATTGGCGGCGCTCGTGCTCGCGCATCGGGGCGAGTTCCAGACCCGCTTCCGACAGCGCGACGCGCGGCGTGTCGAGCGCTTGTTCCAGGTGTTGAAGGAAACCGCGCAGCCGCTGGGCGATCCGCTCCGGACCGGAGCCGGATTTCCGGACGCCGCGCGAGCGCTTGGCATTCAGTCGTCGGTCCTTGCTTCGATCCCGTTGGCGCCGCTTCCGGCATCGCGATTGTCTGAGATGCGCAGAGCCATCGGTTTTGCCGGCCTCGGCGATCTCGAACGCCTGACAGAGCCGCCGCGCGGGGCGCGAGATTGGGGCTATTCGGTGGCACGTATTTGGCATCTCAATAGCGCGAGCCCGTTTTTTTGGGAGCACGCGAGGGTCAGGTGTTTCATCTCGCCAATCCATATGCCGAGCCGAGCCGCAATGATTGGGCGTTTGCGCTTCCGGGTGCAGAAGGCTTCGTGACTTTGACGCTTGTCTCTGGCGGTTGCGCCTCTCACCCGCCTCAGCGCGCTCGAACCGGCATGAGCGTCGCCGCGGAGATCGAACTGCCGACGGGCCGGTCGAATGAGTGGCTCTTGCTCCGGATCTACACGTTTGCGTGCGATGTCTCGCACGTCCAGCGCTATGCGCATCGGGAACTCAACGGCCAGCGTTCGGGACTTGCGATCGCCGGAATGCTGCTGCTGCTTGCTGTTTGCGGCTGGATCGTTGATGGCAAGGATGGCGCCCGCAAGGCGGTCGCTTTCGGCGGCCTGAAGCCGGACGATACGGTCATTTCGCCCGACATCATGGCGCGACGTTTCGGGGCCAAGCTGCTCAGTTCGGGCGAGATTCCAGCGCTATTTGCAAGGTTGCGCGAGATCTGCCGCCGCGCGCGGCTCGTCCGGTTGCCCGATCTCTACTACCTGCCGGCGCCCAACAGCATGAACGCCTATGCGCTGGGCGGGCCTCGCGGCTCGGCGATCGTGCTGACGGATGGACTGCTGCATCGCATGACCGAGGACGAGGTTGCCGGCATCCTTGCTCATGAGGTCGCGCACATTTCCAACAACGACCGCTTTGCGATGGACTGGGCAACGTCCCTGCAGCGGGCGATCGCTGTAACCGCGCTGGCCGGCCTTGCGGCGAGGCGGAATGACTGGGGCGTCAACACAGCCCTTGCCGCGTTCCTGCGGAGCGCGCCGTCGATCGCGCAGTTGCTCTATCTCGCTTTGTCGCGTTCGCGTGAACGCGATGCCGACGCGCGGGCGCTGGACTTGATCGACTGCCCGCATGCGCTTGTCGCCGCGCTCAACAAGCTCGAACATTTCCATACCAGCGCGCAGTTGACTCCAATGCAAGCCTTCGAGGACGGTGTCACGTGCCTGTTGCGTAGCCACCCGACCACTTACGAGCGGGTTGGCTTGCTGGCGCAACTGGCTTACTGAATTTTTGCGGAGTCGAGGTACGAGCCGAAGGCTATCCTGGTCCCGAGGCCTGTGCCGGCGCAGGACTGAGCGGGGCGCCTCCGACCGAAACAGGGCCGAAAGGCTTGGGCAGCGTCGCGATTGTTTTTCTCCGGACGACCCGAGCGCGATAATTTAGATGTGGGATGCTTGAAGTCGTCAATGGCGACACCGCATTCTGCAAAGCGTCCGCTTGTGCCGCCAGCGAGGAGATTTGGCGAGATATTTTTTTCAGGTCCGCCTGTTGAGTCGCGGAACTCTGCGTGAGCGAAACCAGTACGGCTGCATTTTGCTGCTGCGATATTTGAATATCCTTCAGTGTCGCGCTGACGACGGGATCCGGTATCGGGACTGAAACCGTGTCATGAGGAGACTGTGCAGCGAAGCGACTGAAATTCGGCCAGGAGAAATCTGGTAGAGAGAAGTGATCGTAATTCGGCAAGGAGAAGTTCGGTAACGAGATGTGACTCAGATCCGGCAGAGCGAAGCGATTGAAATCCGGCAAGGAATTGGCGGTGGCCGCGCCGATGACGGCCAAAGCGGCCAACGACACCGCGAGCGTCGGCACCCGGTTCGAAGCCACCTCGTGTGCCGTCTCAGGCTGCGGTACTCCTTTGTCCGGTGTTTCAGCCACCTGCGTTCCTTATGGTCACCCCAGTTGCAAGATTTCCTCGCTGCCGATCAGCAAAACAAAAAGGAGCCGTTACGGGAGGCGATCCGTCGACGACTCGTGCGCGATTGCCTGCCCAAACAGGCCAAAATTATGAGCTTATATGGTTAATGGTCGGTTATTCCCGGCAGACTCGGCGGGAGGCGATTTCTTCTGGAGATGGCCGAAGTTCGGACGGAGGTCGGTTCCGGGGTTCGTCCGCTGTGGTGGGTGGCCGGCCGGCCATCGTCCAAACATTGAGGAGGCTGTCGCGCATCAATCATCTGAAACGGCATGGTCCAGGCGATCACGCGTTTGATGGGCAAACGGCATCCGCGCAGTTTTGGAAAACCGCGCGCTGCGCACCCTCGGGCGCTCAAAGGTGAGACGCAAAACCAGCGCAGCATGTTGACGTCGGGTCCACCGGTTCATTTTGCCGGTAGCATCGGAAAAAAGATGTCTTGAGGCGAGCTCTTGACCTGGCACCCGCCTCGCGTGAGAAATGACGGGGGTGCCGATCGCCGCTCGGGAGCTGGCATGAAACGTTTCGACGCGGTCGTGATGTTTGCGAGCCTTTGGCTGCTCGCCTCGATGGTGATTGACGTTCTGACCCCCAAGGAGCTGACGGTTTACGCCATCGGTGCGGCCATAGCGCCTGCTACCGCTGTGTCTGCCTTGTTTTACTGGTTGGGCGTGCCGCGGATCGATTTCGCCGTGTGCTTCTCGGTGCTTTGGATGGTCTCCGGGATGGCGATCGAATTTATCTCGCCGGTGCCGCTGTCGCCGTTTGTGGTCGTTGTAGCGTTTCTGCCGATGTTGATCGTGGGGACCGTGATCAATTTCCAGTGCTGGCGGCGTTCGGCGGCGGCAATAGTGCCGGATGTCAAACAGTCCAACTGACCGCTGCATCCCGACCGACAGGAATGGCCGGGTGGTTACGTGCAGCCGTCTGCAAGCACCGGTCTGCTCGTTGTCGTTTCGTGGCGTACCTTGAACAGATTTTGAATTTCAGGGTCGCTCAAAAACGCACTGGCCTTTTCGCGCCCTGGAAATTCGATGATGACCAGCCGTTCGGGTTTCCAGTCGCCTTCAATTATCGTTGGCTGAACCCCCTGGACGATGTACCTCCCCGAATGTTTGGCGATGAAGGCAGGAATTTCAGCGATGTACTCTTTGAAGCCGCCAAAGTCCTTCACCGACAAATCGAGCACCAGATACGCTTTCATTCCTTGCCTCGCCTAGCAGGGATTGGATCAAACCCGCCTGAATCTTAACGCAAGTTCTCCGTCAATAAAAAGGGCGCCCCGAGGCGCCCTTTTGTTTTGGAAATTGGCCCGCTGCTTACAGCGAGTAATACATCTCGAACTCGACCGGATGCGGCGTCATTTCGAAACGCGCGACTTCCGTCATCTTCAACTCGATATAGGCGTCGATGAAGTCGTCGTCGAACACGCCGCCGTTCTTGAGGAAGGAGCGGTCCTTGTCGAGATTCTCCAGCGCCTCGCGCAAGCTGCCGCACACGGTCGGGATCGCCTTCAACTCTTCCTTCGGCAGATCGTAGAGGTCCTTGTCCATCGCCGGACCCGGATCGATCTTGTTCTTGATGCCGTCGAGGCCTGCCATCAGCATCGCGGCGAAGCCGAGATACGGATTGGCCATCGGATCGGGGAAGCGCACTTCGACGCGTTTGGCCTTCGGGTTCGACGTGTAGGGGATGCGGCAGGAGGCCGAGCGGTTGCGCGCGGAGTAGGCGAGCAGCACGGGGGCTTCATAGCCCGGCACCAGGCGCTTGTAGGAGTTGGTGGAGGGGTTGGTGAAAGCGTTGATCGCCTTGGCGTGCTTGATGATGCCGCCGATGTAGTTGAGGCAGGTCTCCGACAGGTCGGCATATTTGTTGCCGGCAAACACCGGCTTGCCGTCCTTCCAGATCGACTGGTGGCAGTGCATGCCCGAGCCGTTGTCGCCATAAACCGGCTTCGGCATGAAGGTGGCGGTCTTGCCATAGATGTGGGCGACCTGATGGATGCAGTATTTGTAGATCTGCATCTGATCGGCCATCAGCGTCAGCGTGTCGAACTTCATGCCGAGTTCGTGCTGGGCGGAGGCGACTTCGTGGTGATGCTTCTCGACCTTGACGCCCATCTTGGCCATCGCGCCCAGCATTTCGGAGCGCATGTCCTGCACGGAGTCCTGTGGCGGCACCGGGAAGTAGCCGGCCTTGGTGCGGATGCGGTGGCCGAGGTTGCCGCCTTCATACTCGGTGTCGGAGTTGATCGGCAGTTCGGAGGAGTCGAGCTTGAAGCCGGTGTTGTAAGGCGTGGTCTGGAAACGGACGTCGTCGAATACGAAGAACTCGGCCTCGGGGCCGAAGAAGACGGTGTCGCCAACGCCCATCGACTTGACCATGGCTTCGGCCTTCTTGGCCATGCCGCGGGGGTCGCGGTTGTAGGGCTCGCCCGTGGTCGGTTCCAGCACGTCGCAGGTGATGACCATGGTGGTCTCAGCGAAGAACGGATCGATCGTCGCGGTGACCGGATCGGGCATCAGGCACATGTCGGATTCGTTGATCGCCTTCCAGCCTGCGATCGAGGAGCCGTCGAACATCGTGCCCTCGGCGAAGATGTCCTCGTCGATCATGGTGATATCGAAGGTAACGTGCTGCCACTTGCCGCGCGGATCGGTAAAGCGCAGATCGACGTATTTGACGTCGTTGTCCTTGATCGATTTGAGGACGTCCTTGGCGGTCTTCATGAATCCCCCTTTTATGACTGTCTTGGTTTGGGGCCGCGGACGGCAGCACCCGGCCTAAGGTCAATACAATTGGGGGATGTTCAACACAATATCGGAATAACCGGTGAGGTGCCGCTTCAGGCGGCATCTGGCCGGCAACGATCCAGTTAAAATATCAAATTTTCGCTTTAGCCGCGTATCGAGGTCAGAACCTCATGGTGAGATGAGGTGAACTTAGATCGCGTCGAGGCCGGATTCGCCGGTCCGGATACGAATGGCCTCCTCGATGTTCGATACGAAAATCTTGCCGTCGCCAATCCGCCCGGTCTGCGCCGCGCGGCGGATCGCATCGATCGCGCGCTCGACCAGTTCGTCGGAAATCACGATCTCGATCTTCACCTTGGGCAGGAAATCCACGATGTACTCGGCGCCGCGATAGAGTTCGGCATGGCCCTTTTGCCGGCCAAACCCCTTGGCCTCGGTGACGGTAATGCCTTGCAGTCCGACTTCCTGAAGCGCTTCTTTAACCTCGTCGAGCTTGAACGGCTTGATGATGGCTTCGATTTTCTTCACAGGTTGCCTCCCGGCACTTTTCAGGGTCTCAAGGACGTTCAGGTTTTGTTGCGCGCAGAGCGCGATGACGCGAATCCAATGGCCAAGCGCAGGCTTGATATTTGCCTGACCAAGCCAGCAGTTGCGGAACTGGTATCCACTCGCCCTGTAAGCAGGGTCTATGCCAAATCGTTAAGATGCCAGATTGTTGAATTTTATCAGATATTTACAGGACGACGAAAAGCTGCCAGCGAGAATCGTCCAATCATAAGGCAGATGCAAAAATAGGCAAATAGATCAAACGTTGTGCATACGTTTGGGTTTGACGCGCGGGCAGACGAGAAAAGTGCCTTCGGAAAAGGCGTTTTTGTCAGGGGATTGGGCATGGAAGTTCTGACCACAGCTGAGATGGAGCGTGCCGATCGGCTGGCCATCGCCGCGGGAACTCCGGGATTCGCATTGATGCTGAGCGCAGGCCAGGCCGTTGCCGCCTCAGCGATGGATCTGGTCGAGGAAGGCCCGATTGTGGTGATCGCCGGCCCCGGCAACAATGGCGGCGATGGCTTTGTCGCGGCCGCCGAACTCGCAGCCCATGGCCGGGAGGTCCAGGTCATTTTGCTGTGTGAGCGGGAGAGCCTGCAGGGCGATGCGGCGTCCGCCGCGCGCGGCTGGAAATATCCGGTGCTGCCGTTCAATCCGCAGGCGATCGGCAAGCCGGCGCTGATCATCGACGCGCTGTTCGGCGCGGGCCTCGATCGGGCGGTCAAGGGCGAGCCGTTTGACATGATCGAGGCGATCAATGCCAATGGCGCTGCTGTGCTGGCCGTTGATTTGCCGAGCGGCATCAACGGCAATACCGGTTCGATGATGGGGACCGCCGTGCGCGCGGTGGAAACCGTCACCTTCTTTCGCCGCAAACCCGCGCATCTCTTGCTGCCGGGACGTCTTCACTGCGGAAACGTGCGCGTCGCCGATATCGGGATCGACGCCAGGGTGCTTGCGGAGATCGAACCCAAGACGTTCGAAAACATCCCCTCGTTCTGGCGCGGCGCATATCCGGTGCCGCGGACCGACGGGCATAAATACAGCCGCGGCCACGTCGCTGTGGTCTCGGGCGGACTGGCGGCGACGGGCGCGGCGCGGCTTTCCGCGCGAGGGGCGTTACGCGCCGGCGCAGGTCTCGTCACGCTGGTTTCACCGCGAGATGCGCTCGCCGTCAACGCCTCGGCGCTGATGGCGATCATGGTTCGGCCCGCGGATACCGCGATCGAATTCGCCGAAACGCTTGAGGACAAACGCTTCAACGCCTGCGTGATCGGGCCGGGCGCCGGCGTTGGAGAACGCACGCGAGACTTCGTGCTCACGGCGCTGTCGGCCAAGCGATCGATCGTGCTGGATGCGGACGCGCTGACGAGTTTTGCAGAAGCACCTGATCGGCTGTTCGACGCAATCAAGCACGCGCCAGACGCCCAGGTCGTTCTGACCCCGCATGAGGGTGAGTTTCCACGGCTGTTCAGCGATCCCAGCAACAAGCATCCACTGCGTTCCAAGCTTGAACGGGTGAGGGATGCCGCCGCGCGCGCCGGCGCCGTAGTCCTTTTGAAGGGGCCGGACACGGTGGTGGCTTCGCCTGGTGGCCGCGCGACCATTGCCGCCAATGCGCCGCCCTGGCTTGCGACCGCGGGCGCAGGTGACGTGCTCGCGGGCATGATCGCAGGGCTTCTGGCGCAAGGCGTGCCGGCGTTCGACGCGGCCTCGATCGCCGTCTGGATGCATGGCGAGGCGGCGAGAGAGGCCGGACCGGGACTGATCGCAGAAGATTTGCCGGAGACGTTGCCCGCGGTGACACGCCATCTCTACGACGCGTTCGGCATCGATTATTAGTTTTACTCGACGCTGTACCAGCGCAGGAGCCGCGGCGCGCTCCAGTTTGTCTCGACGGCTTCCAGCAGCCAGCGCCCCGCATATTCCGCCGCGAAAGCGATGCGCTGGGTCTGTCCGGCATCGATCGCAATCGTGTCGAGCCAGAACGGTTTCCAGCCGTCGTCGAGCCGGTCGAGATGCCGGAAGTGATGGCCGTGCAGGTGAAACACAGACGTCCTCTCGGCGCGGTTGATCAGCGATAGCACGATCGTGCGGCCGGCCTTGGCGCGGAAGGCGGGCGGCGTGCTGCCTGCGAAAGCGGCCGGTCGAAGCCAGTCCTTTGGCTCGCCACCGAAGGGAAGATCGACCCGCAACGCGCTCTTCAGGTCGAGACGCGCGGGCAGGCCATTCGATGGTAGCGCCGGTGCAGCGGGCAGATTTTCTTTTCGGATTGGCGGCTCATCCGACACGACCAATCGGGCGATGGGCCGGGCCGCGTCGCCGTCGTGCATCAGGACGTCCGTGCTGCCTGCCTCCAGCGCCATATCGACAAAGACATCGGCGCGGCCGCCGGGCGCCAGCGCAAAGGCGCCGCCTCGCGCCAGGAATGGCTCGGCCGGCTGACCGTCGAGCGCCATGACCGTGACGTCGTGGTGCTCGATTTTCAAAGCAATCACATGGCGCTGGAGGGCATTGATGAAACGAAGCCTGAGCCGTTCGCGCCCGCGCAACCTGATTTGCCGCTTCAGCTCGCCGTTCACCGTATAGGCCGCGACCGTGCCCTCGGGATCGAGGCCGGGCGCGATCGCGCTGCCATCGCCCTTCAGCCGCCAGCCCTCGATCAGGAACACCTCGTCGCGATCGACCTGGAGATCGGCTTGGGCCGGTTCGCTCTCACGGACGATCAACGGCAAGGCGCGCATGGGCCGCACCGCGCCGTCGCCCAGCAAGGCAGCGTCGCACAAATAGGTTCCGGCATGGCGCAAAGGGAGGCTGAAGCTGTCGCTGGCGGCTGGCGCGAGCGGAGACCGCGTGAGCAGCGGCTCGGCTGCCGCGACACCATCGAGGCCGCGCCAATTGAGAACCACCGGCGCGGGAAGATCGTTGGCTAACGTGATCTTTGCCTGGTCGCCGCGCTTGAAGAGAAGAGGTTGATCGCCGAGCGACCACACTGGCGTCGCTGGCTCTTTCTCCCGCAATCCGAGGAGATCCGCCCTGCAGCGAAGTGCGAGCGGAGGCGGCCCTTCGGCGCGAGCCGCGTTACCGGGCGCTTGCACGGCGATGGCCGCCAGCCCTGTCACCACCGTGCGGCGATTGGGGTGAGAAATGTGATCTGACATGGCCGTTGATGCGGACCATTTTTGGCACGATATGTCTAGTTGTCGCGCACCGATAAGTGCGTTAGCGAGTGCTGTTCGTGCGGGCGTGGCGGAATTGGTAGACGCGCTGGATTTAGGTTCCAGTGACGAAAGTTGTGGGGGTTCGAGTCCCTCCGCCCGCACCACCGTCCTCGCCCCGGAATTTTCTTCCTGCGAAATATCCCGTGGCCGCGTCCACAAACAACACCTGAAGATTATCGCAAGGTCGTCCAGCAGCCAGCGGGTAGTGGCGGCGCAACAAGCCCTGATTTCCCCTTAACAAACGGGAAAGCATGCAGCGACATACTGCCTTAATTTTGAACGATATCGATTCTGGACGACAGATTTTGGGAATGCCCCGATGACAGGCTTTTCGCTCGGAATTCGTGGCCGCATTCTTTTGCTGTTTGGCCTCTGCACGGCCGTTCTGCTGTTGGCGGCGAGTTACGGCTTTTGGCAATATTCTGATAGCGTCGACGTGTTCGTCAGGGATGTCAAAGCAAGCCAGGCCAACGCCGTCGATGTCCTGGTAATCGAGACGAATTTCAAGAAGCAGGTCCAGGAGTGGAAGGACACCTTGCTTCGCGGCAAGAAGCCGGAGGCTCTCGACAAGCATTGGGGCGCATTCGAGAAGCGCGAAGGCGACGTCCACGGCGCGGCAGAACGGATGAAGGCAAGCGTGGCTGATACGGAAGCCGCGCAGTTGATCGGCCAGTTCGTCGTAGCCCACAAGGAAATGGGCGAGGCTTATCGGCGCGGGCTTCAGGCATTCAAGGACCGCGGCTTTGACAGCGCCGCCGGCGATGCGGCGGTTGCCGGTATTGACCGTGCTCCGACCGAACTTCTAGGCAAAGCGAAAGAGCGTTTTATCTTGGTCGCCGACCAGGAAGCAAAGCAGGCCGCCGACCGCGCGCGACAAACGGGCTGGACCGTCGGGCTGCTTCTGGCTCTCTCGGCTGTGACGGGCGCCGTTCTGTTCATGATCGCCGTGCAGCGGAGCATTTCGCGCCCTCTGATGAACGTGGTCGGCAGCCTCGGTGAACTGGCGGGAGGAAACACTGCCACTGAGGTTTCGGGGCAGGAACGCAGCGACGAAATCGGACAGGTCGCCTCAGCCATCCATATCCTTAAAGAGAAGATGATTGAGGCCGATCGAATCAAGGCGGATCAGGTAGCCGCAGGCCTGCGCGCCGCCGAGCAGCGCAAAGACGATATGCTCAAGATCGCCGACAATTTCGAAGATGCGGTCGGGCAGATCGTCGAGGCGGTCTCAACGGCTTCGAAAGAACTCGAAACATCGGCGGGAGCGCTGGCCTCGACCGCCGAACGTTCCCAGGAACTCAGCATGACGGTCGCGGCTTCTTCGAGGGAAGCGTCGGCCAATGTTCAGTCAGTGGCGGCCGCGACCGAGGAGTTATCGTCATCGGTCGATGAGATCGGCCGACAAATCCAGGAGACCGCCCGGATCGCCAATGAAGCCGTGGGTCAGGCCCAGGCCACGACGGACCATGTCAGCGGGCTTTCGAAGGCCGCAAGCCGCATCGGCGACGTGGTCGAGCTGATCAATTCCATCGCGGGCCAGACCAACCTGCTGGCGCTGAACGCGACCATCGAGGCGGCCCGCGCCGGAGAGGCTGGCAGGGGCTTTGCCGTCGTTGCATCCGAGGTCAAGGCGCTCGCCGAACAGACGTCCAAGGCCACGGGTGAAATCGGCCAGCAGATTGCCGATATTCAAAGCGCGACCCAGCAATCGGTCGGTGCCATCAGCCATATCAGCGAGACCATCGCGCGGTTGTCGGAGATATCGGCGACGATTGCGACTGCCGTCGAGCAGCAAAGCGGGGCGACGCAGGAAATCTCGCGCAACGTGCAGCAGGCCGCATCAGGCACGGAGCAGGTATCGTCGAGTGTTACCGATGTTCAGCGCGGCGCGAGCGAGACCGGGTCTGCTTCCTCGCAGGTCCTGTCGTCGGCGCGGGCGTTGACCGGCGAGAGCCACCGGCTGAAATCCGAAATGGGCAGGTTCCTCGGCTCCATCCGGTCCGCATAGCGGCTCATTCGATCACCTCGTCGGCGCGCGCGAGTAGTGTCGGGGGGCATTGTGAGGCGGAGCGCTTTGGCGGTTTTGAGGCTTATGATTAGCTCGAACCTTGTCGGTGTTTGAACGGGCAGGTCAGCCGGATTGGCTCCCTTGAAAATTCGATCCCCTTGGATATCAGGCCACCGCGATCAACGAAGTATCGGTATGGATAAATTGTGGGCGGCAGCCCGCGCTAACTGCGTGACTCGCCGCGCGCCTTGTTGCGGATATCCGATGGCGTGTGGCCATAGGCGCGGCGGAAGGCGTGGTTGAAATGGGAGAGATCGCCAAACCCGGCCGCGACCGCGATCGCACTGATGGAGCGCGCGTGCCACTGCGGGTCGCTCAGCAGACCATGCGCGCGGGCGAGCCGCTGGCGCAGCACGAGGTCGGTGAACGACGTGTTCTCGTTGCGCAACAGCTTGCCGATGTAATCCGGAGAAATGTCGTGGCGGCGGGCCACGGCCCCGATCGAAAGGCCGGGCCTGTCGAAATTCTTCGCGATGTCCGCCTTGATGGCGCGTAGCCGCGCCGCGCGTAGCCCGCGCCCGACCGCGACATGCGCCGCATCGCGGCTGGCGCCGATCGCGAGCGCCATGAGGTCGTGAACATGGGTGACCATGAGGCGCCTGAGTTCGGGGGACGGGAACTCACCGTCCTGTTCGAACGTACCGACGTAGCTCCGCAGCAAGCGCAATGTCTCGGTGTTGTTTGGTAGGGGGCGTGCAAACATGTTCTCGATGCCAGGAACCATGGTCGCCAGCCATTTGCGCGGTACCGAAAAACCAAACACTCGGCCGCCCGATGAAAATACCGCCCGGCGGGCGTCCGAATTGGAAATCACCGCGGCGTCGCCCGGGTGCAACGTCACCTCGCGACCCAACTGTTTATATGTGCAGGGGTTTTCGATCGGCACCACCATGCCGATGTCGTCGTCGCCGTCCGCGAGCAGCCCGCCGGTTCGTTGCATCCGCACCGGGGAAATATCGGCCGATATAGTGCGCAAGCCCGGCAGCGCACACATCACGCCATTCCAGCGAATCGGATGGTCCGCCAGCGGCTCGATGTCGACTCTGGCGATGGCACGGGCAAAGACGTCGTGAATGAGCGGCAGCCGATCGCGTTGCGGCAGCGCGTCTGCAGAGAACCGCGACACGGAAAAATCAGGCGGCGCTTCCTTCATCGTCCTGCGCTCCCACAACCAGAAAACCGTGGCACAATTGTCACGTGTGCGGACATTCGTCAACGCAGTATCGCAGAGCCCAAATCGTTGTCCGGCTCAGCCCAAGACAAGCCGGCGCGTCGCAGCTAGCTGTTCATCCTATCGCGGGTCGCCGCCCGCTGCGAATTGATCATTGTGTTTTTGCGACGTGCTCATGGGATAAAAATGCAGTTTCCCGCGGAAACAGGATTACGAGAGCACTATTCTCTCGATATCCATTTGCCGATTTCAGCCCGGCTTGCGGCAATGCCCCGGCGCCTGCCAAAACTCCTGATCGCGATCGTCGTGTTGATCGGTGCATCGCAAGGAGCCTATGCGCAGACTTTCACCTGGGGCGGAACCGGAAGCACGACCACCACCACACTGTATAATACCGGAACTAACTGGTCCAATCCGCCCACCGGAGCGCCTCCGATAAGCGCCGGGCAGTCGGCGATCTTCGGCGCGACCGGAAACGCTACCGTGTCGTTAGGCAGCGCAATTGCACCGGATTCCTGGACCTTCAGCGCCGCCTCCCAGTCGTATACGATTACAGGATCAATTATTAATTTCGACCTGTCCGGCGTCGCCAACAATGCCAGCGCCGGTCAGGCCATCAGTATCAACATCAACGCCGGCGTCGGCAACGGTATGACCGGCACGACCTTGAACCAGGCCGGCGCCAGCACCCTGACGATAGCCGGAGGCAGCAACAGCTTTACGAATACGAGCGTAACGGCCGGCACGCTCATCAACGGCTCGACCCTCACGTCAACGGTTGCCGTCTCCGGGACAGGCACGCTCACCAACGAGGGCACGATCGCCGGAACGGTGGGAATTACCGGAAGCGGTATCGTCAACAATCTCTCCGAAATCGCAGCGGTGAACAACGCCGCGACGTTCAACAACACGGGCGAGGTTACCGGCCTGGTGACAACCACCGCGGGCACCACCACCAACGCGAACCTCCTCAGCGGCGGCGCATCGGTGTCAGGGGGTACGCTCACCAACAACGGCACGATCATCGGAACCGTGGCCATTACCGGCACCGGAATTGTCAACAACGCCGGGACCAAGACCATCACCGGTGCGGTGAATAATGCCGGGACGTTCAACAACAACGGCGGCACGGTGTCCGGCCTGGTGACCAACACCGCGGGCACCACCAACAACGGGGGCTTCCTTAACGGCGGCGCATCGGTGTCGGGGGGCACGTTCAACAACGATGCCTTCGTTGCCGGCGGCGTATCGGTGTCAGGGGGCACGTTCAACAACGATGCCACGATCAATGGAAGCGGAGCGGTTGGAATTACCGGCGGCGGTATCCTCAACAATGGCCTCACTAACAACATGCCTGGCACCATCACCGTCGCGGTGAACAATGCCGGGACGTTCAACAACATTGGCATCATCAGCGAGGTTTCCGGCCTGTTCACGAACACCGCGGGCACCGCCACCAATGGGGGCATATTTGGCGCGGGCGCATCGGTGTCAGGCGGTACGCTCATCAACAACAACACGATCACCGGAACGGTGGCGATCACCGGCACCGGAATTGTCAACAACAACCTGACGATCACCGGCGCGGTGAATAATGCCGCGACGTTCAACAACAGCGCGGGCGGCACGGTTTCCGGCCTGCTGACCAACAGCGGCACGACCAGCAATGCAGGGATGCTCAACGGGGGTCTGACCAATACCGCCGGGACCACCACCGACACCGGCACCATCGCTGGCATTACCACGATCACCGGCGGTCTCCTGACCGGCAACGGCTCGGTCACCAACGTTCAGGTTGGCAGCGCGGGAGCGTTCAGCCCAGGCAACGGCACGCCGGGCTCGTCCATGACGGTGACCGGCAATCTCGCCTTCGCCTCTGGCGCGCTCTATCTGGTGCAACTCAACCCCTCGACATCGTCTCTCGCCAAGGTCACGGGCAGCGCGACGCTGGGTGGCGCCACCGTGGACGCGGCGTTCGCGCCGGGCACTTACATGACTAACAAGTACACGATCCTCAGCGCGGCCGGCGGCCTTTCCGGGACATTCGCGCCTACGGTGACCGGCACGAACGTGCCGAACTTCAAAACCAGCCTGAGCTATGACGCCAACAACGCCTATCTCAATCTCACGGCCAGTCTTTCCAGCGGCGCAAGTCTCAATCCAACTCAGCAAAACGTCGCCAACGCCATCAATGGATTCTTTAACAGCGGCGGCGCACTGCCGCCGGTCTTCGCCAGCCTGTTCGCTCTTTCCGGACCGAATCTGGCGAACGCGCTGTCGCTCGCCTCCGGCGAGGTCGGGACCGGCGCACAGCAGAGCAGTCAGCAGCTGATGACCCAATTTCTGGGACTGCTCGGCGATCCCTTCGCCCACGGCTTTGGCTCGACTGCCACCGGCACCAATTCATTCGCGAGCGAGGACGCACCGTTGTCGCCGGAAGCCGCGAGCGCCTATGCGGCGGTGTTCAAGACGCCGGCCCCCGGGACGGCGTTCGACCAGCGCTGGAGCGTGTGGGCTTCGGCCTATGGCGGCACCAACCGCACCGATGGCGATCCCCTGGTCGGAAGCAGCAGGGCGACCACCGACACCGGCGGCGTGGCCATCGGTCATGAATATCGTGTCACCCCGGATACCGCGATCGGCTTCGCGATGGGCGGCGGCGGCGCGGCCTGGCGGCTCGATGGCGGACTTGGCAGCGGCAACAGCGACGCGTTGCAGGCCGGCGTCTACGCCAAGACTCGGTCCGGACCGCTCTACGTGACGGCGGCGCTGGCATTCGCCGAGCAATGGATATCGACCAACCGCACCGCGTTCAACCTCGACAATGTGACAGCGCGGTACAACGCCGAAACCTACGGCGGCCGGATTGAAGCCGGATATCGAGTTGCGGTGACACCCAGCCTCACGCTGATCCCGTACGGGGCGGCGCAGGCGCAATCCTTCAACAGTCCGGCCTATGCCGAACTGGATCAGAGCGGCGGCATGGCTGCGCTCAATTTCGCAAAACAAACGGCCAATGACGAACGCGGCGAAATCGGAGAGCGGATCGAGTATGCCGCCGCGACCTCGCCCGACTCTGTGTTGTTGCTTCGCGGCAAGCTTGCCTATGCCCACGATTGGGTCGGCGACCCCAGCCTGCTCGCGGCGTTCCAGGCATTACCGGGCACATCCTTTGTCGTGACCGGCGCAACGCCGGCGCAAAATTCGGGGCTCGCCTCGGGCGGCTTCGAGTGGCGATCGGCAAACGGCCTCGCCCTGATCGGAAAATTTGACACCGAGTTCGCCCTTCACAGCTTCACCGTGGCGGGAACCGCGACGCTTCGCTACGTCTGGTGAGCCTTGTTCAACAAGGCCCGCGCCCGCATGATCGGCGATTCCTCGGATCCACTCGATCCGTCGCCGTTCATCGCTATATCGCGGCCTGAGCCGTTTTGAGCGCTGCGCCCTTTAGGAACTGTTGATATCCTGCCGCCATTGGGCTACGAGCGTCAGCTCATCGCCTAGGGCCGCCGGCCGCTTGGGAGCCTTGAGCCTCCCGACAGCCGGACCGCCGAAATAAGGCAAGAATTTCATAGGGTTCTGAAGACTCCCAAAGCCGCCGGCGCAAGCCCCGATGCGATGCGCCATTTAGAATAAGCCGTCCGGCTCGCCGCCGGACTTTCTCGAGAAGATTGAAACCATGCAGGTCAAAGAAACGGTTGCCGACGGCTTGAAGCACGAGTTTCAGATTAGCGTTCCGGCGGCTGATCTCGACGCCAAGGCGGGCGTGCGTCTGGTGGAACTGAAGGACAAGGTCCGCCTCAATGGCTTCCGTCCGGGCAAAGTGCCGGTCAGCCATCTGAAGAAGGTGTATGGCCGCTCGGTGATGGCGGAAACCATCGACCAGACCATTCGCGACACCAATTCCCAGCTCTTCACCGAGCGCGGCTTCCGCCTGGCCACCGAGCCCAAGGTGACGATGCCGACGGAGGAGAAAGAGGTCGAGGAACTGCTCTCGGGTAAATCCGATCTCACCTACACCGTGGCGATCGAAGTCGTGCCGGCGATTACGCTCGCCGATTTCAAGAGCTTCAAGGTCGAGAAGCCGGTGGCCGAGGTGACGGATGCCGAAGTCGATGATGCCGTCAAGCGCATCGCCGACCAGAACAAGGCCTTTACCGCCAAGGGCGATGGCGCCAAGGCCGAAAGCGGCGATCGCGTTACGGTCTCCTTCAAGGGGACGGTCGATGGCGTGGCGTTCGAGGGCGGCAGTGCCGAAAACGTCCCGGTGACGATCGGCTCCAACACGTTCATTCCCGGCTTTGAGGAACAGCTGATCGGGATAGGCGCGGGCGATACCCGGACGCTGAAAGTCACGTTCCCCGTCAACTACGGCAACGCGCAACTGGCAGGCAAGCCGGCTGAGTTCGAGACGACGGCCTCGCTGATCGAGGCGCCGCAGGAAACCGTCATCAACGACGAGTTTGCCAAGACGCTCGGCCTGGAATCGCTCGACAAGCTGAAGGACGCGGCGCGGGAGCGGATCGCTGCGGAATTTGCCGGCGCGACGCGTCAGCGCGTCAAGCGCATCCTGCTCGACCGCCTTGACGAAACCCATCGCTTCGATGCACCGCCGACCCTCGTCGACGACGAGTTCAATCAGATGTGGAATTCGATCAAGTCCGAGATGGAGCAGGCCGGGAAGAGCTTCGCCGACGAGGATACGACAGAGGAGGCCGCGAAGGAGGAATACCGCAAGATCGCCGATCGCCGCGTCCGGCTCGGTCTCGTGCTCTCCGAAATCGGCGAGAAGAACAAGATCACAGTCACCGACGACGAAGTCGGGCGTGCGGTGATCGAGCGTGCCCGCCAGATGCCCGGCCGCGAAAAGGAGGTCTGGGACTTCTATCGCAATAATGCCAATGCGTTGGCCCAGCTTCGTGCACCGATCTACGAAGACAAGGTCGTCGATTTCATCCTTGAGCTTGCCACCGTCATCGAAAAGAAGGTCTCGCGTGAGGAGCTTTACAAGGACGATGAGGCGGAGAAGAGCGCTGCTTAAGCAGTTGGCTTAAGCAGTTGTAAGTTCAGCGTTAAGGTTGAAGCGTAAAAGGGCTTCGAGGCGAGCGCCCCGCGGCTGTTCCCAGCGGCCAGAATCAGCTTCAAGTGCCCGCGTGACTTACGCCTTCGCCCCGGTCTTGTGGCCGGGTAACCTAAGCCTATCTGTGGACTATCTTCTGACGTCTTGCATCACGGAATGCTCATCCTGCCGGCTATTGCCGTTGATGTCGTTTTGCCGGCGGATGGTTGTTCCTGCCAACCTTTGGGTGATTAATGCGCGATCCCGTTGAAACCTACATGAACCTCGTGCCGATGGTGGTCGAGCAGACCAACCGTGGCGAGAGAGCTTACGACATCTTCTCGCGCCTGCTCAAAGAACGGATCATCTTCGTCACCGGACCGGTCGAAGACGGCATGGCGACGCTGACCGTGGCGCAGTTGCTGTTTCTCGAAGCCGAGAATCCGAAGAAGGAAATCTCGATGTACATCAACTCGCCGGGTGGCGTGGTGACGTCGGGACTGGCGATCTACGACACCATGCAATTCATTCGCCCGCCGGTATCGACGCTGTGCACGGGGCAGGCGGCCTCAATGGGCTCGCTGTTGCTTGCCGCCGGCGAAAAGGACATGCGTTTCTCGCTGCCGAATTCGCGCATCATGGTGCATCAGCCCTCCGGCGGCTTTCAGGGTCAGGCCACCGACATCATGCTGCATGCTCAGGAAATCCTGAATCTCAAGAAGCGACTCAACGAGATCTACGTCAAGCACACCGGCCAGACCTACAAGGCGATCGAGGACGCGCTGGAGCGCGACAAGTTCCTCACCGCCGACGATGCCAAGGCATTCGGCCTGGTCGACAAGGTGATCGACAAGCGGGCCGAAGAGCCTGCTCCCATCAAGACGAGCTGACGAGACAACCTGACAGGGCAACAACCCGGTCAGGCGGTCGAATTGCTTGAGCTGGCGTTAACGGTTGCTTGCTTGCGGAAAAGGTCCCGAAGCGGCCCTTTTTTGCCGCCGTTTGGGACGAAAGTTCCGCTTTCGTCCCGGCTTTTCGGCGTGACAATCGCGCAACGTTCCGCCGATTTCGGCTGATAATTCACCGATGAAAGCGCAAATCACGGTATTGTCACGGATAGCGCGCCCTCCGCCGATTAGCGAATTCTTGATAGTCGGATGCGAGCATGGTTGGCTAGGCAGCTTAGGTTATGCTTGCATCGGATTCGAGTTGGCCTGCGATTCTCGCAGACCGTTAAAGAATAGGGTCTTTTTTGGTACGAATTTTGCTCTATCTACAACGCTTTGGACAGAAGTAGGGGCCGGCAATTGCCGGGAATAGGGCGAGCGTGCTTGATCGAACTGCGGACGGAGAGATGAATGAGTAAGGTTGGCGCCAGCGACTCCAAGAACACGCTGTATTGCTCGTTCTGCGGCAAGAGCCAGCACGAAGTTCGCAAGCTGATCGCGGGCCCGACCGTCTTCATCTGCGATGAATGCGTCGAACTCTGCATGGACATCATCCGGGAGGAAAACAAATCCTCGCTGGTGAAGTCGCGCGACGGGATTCCGACGCCGAAGGAAATCTGCAAGGTCCTGGACGACTACGTGATCGGTCAGAGCCATGCCAAGAAGGTGCTCTCGGTCGCCGTCCACAATCACTACAAGCGGCTCAATCACCAAACCAAGCACAACGACGTTGAACTCGCGAAGTCGAACATCCTGCTGATCGGCCCGACCGGTTCGGGCAAGACGCTGCTGGCGCAAACGCTGGCGCGCATCCTGGACGTTCCCTTCACGATGGCGGATGCCACGACGCTGACCGAAGCCGGCTATGTCGGCGAGGACGTCGAGAACATCATCCTGAAGCTGTTGCAGTCGGCCGACTACAATGTCGAGCGCGCTCAGCGCGGCATCGTCTATATCGACGAAATCGACAAGATCAGCCGCAAGTCCGACAATCCCTCGATCACCCGCGACGTCTCGGGCGAGGGCGTGCAGCAGGCGTTGCTGAAGATCATGGAGGGAACCGTGGCTTCGGTTCCCCCGCAGGGCGGCCGCAAGCATCCGCAGCAGGAATTCCTCCAGGTCGACACCACCAATATCCTGTTCATCTGCGGCGGTGCGTTCTCCGGGCTCGAGAAGATCATCTCGGCGCGTGGACGCTCGACCTCGATCGGCTTCGCCGCCCAGGTTCTTGCGCCGGAAGACCGCCGCACCGGCGAAATCTTCCGCCACGTCGAGCCGGAAGATTTGCTGAAGTACGGCCTGATCCCGGAATTCGTCGGCCGTTTGCCGGTCGTGGCGACGCTGGAAGACCTGGACGAGGCTTCGCTGAAGAAGATCCTCACCGATCCGAAGAATGCGCTGGTGAAGCAGTATCAGCGCTTGTTCGAGATGGAGAATATCGAGCTGACCTTCGCCGACGAGGCGCTTGGCGCGGTCGCCCGCAGGGCGATCGAGCGCAAGACCGGCGCGCGGGGCCTGCGTTCGATCCTCGAAAGCATTCTGCTCGAGACCATGTTCGATCTTCCCGGTCTGGAAGGTGTCGAAGAGGTCGTGATCTCGCGCGAGGTTGTGGAAGGAACGGCGCGGCCGCTCTACATCTACGCCGACCGTTCCGACCGCGCCGTCGAGACCAGCGCCAGCGCTTGAGGCTTTCAGGCGCTTGAAATTGGCGTATTTTGCGTCGGCTGCCGAGCCTTTCGGCGGCCGTTTCGGCTTAAGCCGAACGCCGCGTTTAGCCCTGTGTGACAGGGGTTTTCAACGACTTGACACCCCCATGGTCGATAGCCACCTAATGCTATCGGCGGCGTGAAATCGTCTTTCAGATTCGCTCCGACAAAGATCCGGCGAAAGCGGCCTTTTCGGGTCTCTCCATCGCCGGAGCATTTGGCACCTTGTGGCCGTTGCGCATGATGCGGATGGCGAGCAAGGGGGCACAACAAAAGGAAAAGGCCATGACGACCCCAAAACCCCGGCCATCAATCGTTCCCGGCGAAAGCCATGCTTACCCGGTGTTGCCGCTTCGCGACATCGTTGTCTTCCCGCACATGATCGTGCCGCTGTTCGTGGGTCGCGAGAAATCGATCCGCGCGCTCGAAGAGGTGATGAAGAACGACGCGCTGATCATGCTGGCGACGCAGAAGAATGCGTCCGACGATGATCCTGCGCCGGATTCGATTTACGAGACCGGTACGCTTGCCAGCGTTTTGCAACTCCTGAAATTGCCCGACGGCACCGTGAAGGTTCTGGTGGAAGGGCTCGAGCGCGCGCGCGTCGAGAAATATACGCCCCGCACCGAATACTATGAAGCGACCGCCGTGGCGCTCGCCGACACTGATGCGACCTCCGTTGAAGCGGAAGCGCTTGCGCGTTCGGTGGTGTCGGATTTCGAGAGCTATGTGAAGCTCAACAAGAAGATTTCCGCCGAAGTCGTCGGTGTCGTGCAGGCCATCACCGATTTCGCCAAGCTCGGCGACACCGTGGCTTCGCATCTGGCTGTCAAGATCGCCGACCGTCAGGCGATCCTGGAGACGCTGTCGGTCACCGCGCGTCTTGAGAAGGTGCTCGGACTGATGGAGAGCGAAATCTCCGTGCTCCAGGTCGAGAAGCGCATCCGCTCGCGCGTCAAGCGCCAGATGGAGAAGACGCAGCGCGAGTATTATCTCAACGAGCAGATGAAGGCGATTCAGAAGGAACTCGGCGACGACGAGGGCCGTGACGAACTCGCCGATCTCGAAGAGAAGATCGCCAAGACCAAGCTATCCAAGGAAGCGCGCGAGAAGGCCCAGCACGAGTTGAAGAAGCTGCGCCAGATGTCGCCGATGTCCGCGGAAGCGACCGTCGTGCGCAACTATCTCGACTGGCTGCTCTCGATCCCGTGGAACAAGAAGTCCAAGGTCAAGAAGGATCTGGTTGCAGCCCAAGAGGTGCTCGACAGCGATCACTACGGGCTTGAGAAGGTCAAGGACCGCATCGTCGAGTATCTCGCCGTGCAGTCGCGCGCCAACAAGCTGACCGGGCCGATCCTGTGCCTCGTTGGCCCTCCCGGCGTCGGCAAGACCTCGCTTGGCAAGTCGATTGCGAAGGCGACCGGCCGCGAGTTCGTTCGCGTGTCGCTCGGCGGTGTGCGGGATGAGGCCGAAATCCGCGGCCACCGGCGGACCTATATCGGTTCGATGCCCGGCAAGATCATCCAGTCGATGCGCAAGGCCAAGACCTCGAATCCGCTGTTCCTGCTGGACGAGATCGACAAGATGGGCGCCGACTTCCGCGGCGATCCATCCTCGGCTCTGCTTGAGGTCCTCGACCCCGAGCAGAACTCGACCTTCAACGACCACTACCTGGAGGTCGATTACGACCTCTCCAACGTGATGTTCATCACGACCGCGAATACGCTCAATATTCCGGGCCCGTTGATGGACCGCATGGAGATCATCCGGATCGCCGGCTACACCGAGAACGAGAAGGTCGAGATCGCGCGCAAGCACCTGATCCCGAATGCGATCTCCAAGCACGGCCTGGACACCAAGGAATGGTCGATCGACGACGACGCGTTGCTTCTGATGATCCGTCGCTACACCCGCGAAGCGGGCGTGCGTAACCTAGAGCGTGAGCTTTCGACACTCGCCCGCAAGGCGGTGAAGGAACTGATGATCTCCAAGAAGAAGTCGGTCAAGGTCAACGAGAAGACGCTCGAGGATTTCCTCGGTGTGCCGAAATTCCGGTACGGCGAGATCGAGAGCGACGATCAGGTTGGCATTGTCACAGGTCTTGCCTGGACCGATGTCGGCGGCGAGTTGCTGACGATCGAAGGCGTCATGATGCCCGGCAAGGGCAAGATGACGGTCACGGGCAACCTGCGCGACGTGATGAAGGAGTCGATTTCGGCGGCAGCGTCCTATGTGCGTTCGCGCGCCGTCGGCTTCGGCATCGAGCCGCCTTTGTTCGACCGGCGCGATATCCACGTCCACGTGCCGGAGGGGGCAACCCCGAAGGACGGGCCTTCGGCGGGCGTCGCGATGGCAACCGCCATCGTCTCGATCATGACCGGCATCCCGGTCCGGCATGATGTCGCCATGACCGGCGAGATCACGCTGCGCGGACGTGTGCTTCCGATTGGCGGCTTGAAGGAGAAGCTGTTGGCGGCCGCGCGCGGCGGCATCAAGACGGTGCTGATCCCGGAAGACAACGCCAAGGATCTCACGGAGATTTCCGATGCGATTAAGGGCGGGATGAACATCATCCCGGTGGCCCGGCTCGACGACGTCGTTTCCAAGGCGCTGGTGCGGGCTCCCGTGCCGATCGTCTGGGAAGAGGACTCGGCCAAGGTGACGCCGGTGACGCCGGACGCCGGTGACGAAGCATCCGGCGGCCTGACGGCCCACTGAGTCCTTCAACAAATGAATGAAAACGGCGCCTTCGGGCGCCGTTTTTTTGCCCGCTATCCAAGGAGGTGCGGCCGTATCGGAGCTTGATCCGAAGGGGTTAGCGAGGCTAAACACCGCTTTACGGGCGGCTAGCTCAGCTGGTTAGAGCATCTCGTTTACACCGAGAGGGTCTGCGGTTCGAATCCGTAGCCGCCCACCAATCTTTTCAAATACTTAGCTTTTCAGCAGAACTGCTACGGCAACGATAACGGCAATGATACGTCATGCCGTTGCGGTCTTCTTCTTCGAGAAAGTATTCCCTACGCTGCTTTGATGGTCCGGGTGGTGGTGCCCGTAGGTGTCTTCAAGCGTCTTCAGCGTCATGCCGAGATACCCGGCTGTCTCAAACTTATCGGCACGCCTCTGCATGAGCCACGTAGCCGCCGTGTGACGGAAGCCGGGCGAGCGTGAAGGCGACTGCGCCGGGACAGAACCAACGCATGGGCCGCCGCTATTGAGCCTGTGGACGTAGTTGGGGCTTCACGCGATGTCGGCTAAGAGCCCAACAGCCGACCTACGAGTGAGGTGATCCTACGAGTGAGGTGATCTAAGGCGCCGCCACATTGACAGTCTCCTCAAAGATTTTCACCGCGTCACCTTCGCGAACCAAGAGCGCCGAATAGTAGCCACGCAATTGCTGGCCATCGCCGAGTTTGGCCTGCCACTCCCCGGCGTTAAAGACCATGCCGCCTTCCACGTGTGAAACTGTACGGCGCACGCTATAATCGTGAAGCCCGAGCTCGATCACTACTCTCCGCAGCTCGCGCCCTATGGCATCCCGACCTCTGAAAACGCCGGCAGGAGTAATACGGACCCCATTTTCGCTAAAGAACGTCGCCATGCCTTCGATGTCCTTGCGATTGTAGGCCTCCGCAAAATCCGATTGAATCTTTTCGAAAAGTTCACCGCCCGCTCCGGGTTCTGGCTGCTGCGTTGATGCTGTAGCCGCGATACAAAGTGATATGAGAATCACGACACCAGCCATAATCCCGTGTCGGGGCATTGCTCTCTCCTTCAGCCCGGCCCAGAAGCAACCGTCGTCACGTCGAAGCCGCCTTCCGTCAAGACCTCATGAACGATTTCCTGCATGGCTCTTCGTCCTCGACCAGAGGCCATCAGCGGCCCCGACTTCCTAACTCCTTAAGAACCAGCTTGGAAATCTCCTCCGGGTCTTCGATCCCAAACCGGCCAACTGTAATGATCTTCTCGGCGACAATCTGCGTGATGGCGTCGCTGCGATCCTTTAGACCCAGCGCCCGTAAGGTCTGTTCGTAGGCCTTTACCAGACGTCCTATGTCTGCCGGCCCGAACGTGGTGTTTTCTAACAACCGGTATATGGTCATAGCTAAGACAACGCCCAGCGGTGGCGTGGCGCGGTGAACTTTCTGCTGCGCATCGAGATAATTGTTGAAATTTTGCGTGGAACTTAAACTGGCGCGGCGCAACGTCGCCTCTCGTACGGCATGGCGGCTGTTCGCTTGGGCAATTTAACTACCTGATTTCAAATCCAAACCCTTGTGACAATCCTCACCAAGGGACGTGGCACGTCTATTTCGCTGGACGTGCATGTCGGCACTGTCGGCGAACGTTCAGGCGTTCCGGTTGGTGTAGACCAGTGGCAACGGCCTTGCGGATTCTATCCCGGATGCGAGCCGGGTGAATTTAGCGACGGCAGCAGGCCGGACTTCTTCACGGCATGTCGAGAATTCGAAATAGCGTGGCGCGTGCTATCGGCAAAGAAGACCGAGTCCGATTACCGAGAATGGCGCGCGATCAGCGGGATTTCACCGCTCGAAAATACGCTTTGATTCCGGCTAGAAGCCTCCCTTATGCGCTGTGTCTGCGGTGTGCGGTTCGATAGCTGGAAGCCGGAAGAAAGCTATCCGCATCGCGCTCACATCTATTCGGCGCAAGACGAAGGGCGTAGATGGTGAAGGCCAAGCCGCTCGACCTTCTCTAAATGGCCGCGCTAAAGTTCCGGTACGTGGAACACCGTGTTCATACGGAATCCTCAATGCCCGTTGAAAACGTTAGTGTGGCGTTGCCGGAGGAGGAATTTCATCACGGACAAATTGTTAACCGGCAAGGGGTCGCGTTTGCGACCCCTTTCGATTCCGGAATTTGTCATCTTCAAAATGAAAGAGACCGCCAACTGAGGCGGACTCTACTTAAGGCTTAACGATATCCCGAAGGTCTGCGGTTCGAATCCGTAGCCGCCCACCATTGGCAGCGAGCCTCAGCAAGCTGCTCATTGAAAGGGGACCGAGCGTCGCTTCGGTCCGGCCTGTTCCCCAGGTAACAGTGCCACCGACTTCATCGGGTCATCATGCTCTCATCCGGCGTCGGACGATGGTCGTCCGGGCTTCCCGGGAGTGACGAACATGACGCGCTTCGCAATACAACGAAGGCCGCGCACCGGCGGCCCGCCCGTCACCAACATCCGCAACACATCATCACCATCACCGCATTGGTGCGGCTGGCTGAAACTGGGGAAGCGCTACCTCGTGCCCGTTCAACAGCTTTGCCGAATAGGCGCTGGCTGATCGGGCCAGGTTACGGCGGACCTGGCTGGAAAGCTCCGGATCACTACCGTTGGCAGGGCAGAGGATAGTGGCGGAAGAAAACCAAAACAGGCCTGGACCCAAAGCGCTCAACTGAGGCGGACCTACATAAACGCCAAAACTAGCCCCATCGCGACCAGGGCTTCCACGCCGGTAACGGCAATGCCGAGATACAGGCCACCCATGACGTTCTCAAATTGGAGCTCGGGTTGTTTGCTACGCAATGCAGTTCTCCATGCATTCTGTCTGGCTTAAAGACATCACGCATGGGGCGGGGATTCGTTCCAATGCAGGACAGCGTTTTCATCGCCGTTTATCTTGGCGGCTGAAGCTCGCCCTTCAGCCAGCCTTTTACCTGATCTGTTTTCAGAGGATCAGGCCGCTCGCAATCCAAGCACTGAAATGTGCGTGGACCCTCGCCGCCAGGTGGTAGCGCTAGAGTGAGATATGCCCCGCAATCCGGGCAAGTCGGTCGCCGTGCTTGGCCCATGGGATTAATCGTGCCGCCGCTCCCGAAGTTCCGTCAATTAAAAACGGCTTGAGCGTGTGAGCCATCCACAAATTAGGACAGTGCCATGGACGGTATTTGTTCGGCTATCCCGTCCTGTCGAAAACTTTAAGCTGCCCGTTGCCGGGGCAGGATTTCATCCCGAACCAATTTATCCGGCCATGGGGGGCGCACTAATGCGGCCCCTTTCCGTTCCGGCTCTAGAGGCGCCAACTCAAGCGGCCTTAGTTCACGTTTCGGGCGGCGGCTCAACGTCCGGTGCCAGCGGTGTCAGATCGAGCGGCGGGCCCGCTCCGTCAACTTTCGATTTAAGATCGGCCGCTTTGTCCATTAGAGCGGCGGACATCTTAGGGTCTTTGGTTGCCTTGGCGATCCCAAACAGGATCGCCGCTTGACGCACGAAGTACTGTTTTTCGATCACTGCTATCCCCTGGTATCCCAGCGCCGCATATTCCATGCGTAAGGTCGGGCTTTCGTTCCGAGCTGAACGTACAAAAGTGAACTTTAGCGGCTTTTGAGCAACACGGCCGGATCCGGAACCATGGGCAAAAAGCCGAAATCGGAACCGAATTACCCCTTGGTTCCGGGGGAACTATCGCCGCCACGAGGCGCGCAGATTCGAACTGCTCGATGGTCGCGACCCGGCGTGCCACACGCCACCCAGCCTCGGCGCGCGGGCGGGATTAGATCGACCACCCGAGCGAGTTGATGACCCGACAACTACCCGCGCGGCGTCGAGTCGCCTGGCTTCGCTGCGATCGCCCGCGCGATCTCCTTTGCCAATACGTTCAAATGCTCGGCCAATCTCGCGTAATGCTCTCGTTTCTGGGCATCGGCTGCGAGCACGCCGATCAATGAGAATTCTGCCGCGTCCGCCCGAAGCTTGTCGAGGCTTTCCTGCATGTTCTTCAAGCGCTGCTCCTCACTGGAAGGACAACGCCCTTCGGCTGTTACCGGCGCACAAAAAAACCTTAGAATGAGACCCCGAGGCCGGAACCAAAGCGGCACACGTGCCGCTCTTCATGTCTCGTCATTCGCGCTTAGAACCGCGCCGATATTCCCGTATAGATTTGCGCTTTGGGGGCGGCGCTATTCAGGCCCAGATTAAGTCCGACATCGAGAATAACGTGCTGGCTCAGGCGGAAATTCATGCCGAAATCGAGAGTATAGATCGGAGCCGTAGCCGGGTCGGTTCCGACAGATGAAAACAGCTCGACCATGGCATTGACGTCCTCGATGCCGGGTACGCCGTGGCTGACGCTGACGAGGTTGACGAAATTGGCGTAACGGTTGTTGCCGGTTGCGCTCTTTAAATCATCGACCTCGGTCATCAGCGTGACGATGAAATCGTCGGGCCGCAGCGCCAGCGGTGCGATCAAGCCGCCTTCGGTGGCGCCGTTGCTGATGAGCGGGGTCGACGACGGCAGCTTGACGTAAGGAATGAGGGCAAAGCCGACGGGGCCGCTGTCATTGCCGAACAGGTTCATCTTGGCCCGCAGGAAGACATCGCCAAAGCCAGCGTTGTTCTGGAAGCTGAACGGAGAGTTTCCGTCGAAGGCTTCCATATATTGCAGTCCGTTGAGCTGGACCTCGAAATCCATCCAGTTCGTCAGCCCCAGTTTCACCGTCGGATCGAACGCCTGAAGACTATGGATGGTGCCGCCGGGAGAATTTGAGGTGGTGTAATTGACGAGGTCAGTCTCGATCTCGAAATGTCCGGCGTCGATGGTGCGAACCGAAAAGCCTTTGGTCGGCCGGTCCGGTGCAAACTTCCGCATGAGGTCATCGGGCACCGGATCGAAAAGCGTGTAGCCGCTTTTGTCCATGTCCTCGGCACTGGCTGAGCGGGGAACCAGGATGGCGAGCGCCGCGAGTGCCACAAGCCGGACGATCATGTCTTCAATCCTCGGCGTGGCGAAATCTTCTAAAGTACAAGCACGATGCCAGTCTGGACGTCATGACCATCATCATTCAACCAGTTTTGCTTGTCCCGGTGGGTTAAAAATCACGTCATTGCAGGAAGAGCCGCGCGCGCGAAAATATGAGTGAGCTATTTTTATGCTATGTCAGATATGAAGTTCAGCTCATAACGCGACGGCAGCGAGTTTTGAAGGCAACAGGTTTAAAGATATGGACGCACCCCAGGGTCACGATCAAAACGCCGATCAGATTGCATACTGGAATGGCGCCGGCGGCAAGCGTTGGGCGGAGCGCCAGCCGGTGCAGGACATATTGCTTCAACCAGTCGCGGATGTCCTGATCGACCGGGCCAGGATCAAGACGGGTGAACGAATTCTCGACGTCGGCTGCGGCAGCGGCTCCACCACCTTCGCCTTCGCGCGCGCTGTGGGAGCGAGCGGGCATGTCATGGGCATAGATATCTCGGCGCCGATGCTGGCGCGTGCGCGGGAAGTGACGCCATCAGGTGCTCCGGTCGAATTCGCGCTCGCGGACGCGACGATCCATGCTTTCGCGCAGGACGACTTCGACCTGCTTGCTTCGCGCTTCGGCGTGATGTTCTTCGCCGATCCCGCGCTGTCCTTTGCCAACATGCGGCGCGGCTTGCGCCGGTCGGGCCGGCTTGCGTTTGCCTGCTGGCGGGAGGCCCGCGAAAATCCCTTTTTCATGACCCCGCTCCAGGCCGTCTACCGTCACGTTCCGAAAATGCCGCAAGTCGGCCCCGACGATCCCGGTCCGTTTTCGTTTGCATCCGAGGGACGCGTCAATCGCATCCTCAGCGCGGCCGGATTTTCGGCGGTGGCGATGGAGCCGGTCGATCTTGCGCTCGACGTTGCGATCGGAAGCGGACTGGATGCCGCGGTGAAGAGCGCGCTGGAAATCGGACCGGCTGCACGCGCGTTGGCGGAGCAGCCGCCGGAGGTCGTAGCCGCCGCCACTCAATCAATTCGCGAAGCGCTGACGCCTCACCTGAAGGGACAAACGGTCCCGCTCGATGCCGCGATCTGGATCGTGACTGCCAAGGCTTAGCAGGTGTCGCTGCGGCGTACGGCGGTGCCCCTTGTTTCTTTGCGCTTAGGGGTCAGCGGACTTCGCTCGCGCGCTTCGCAAACTGGCGGCACGCTGCTCGTGGTCATTGCGCCACAAAAGCCAAACGGCGCCCCCGGACCACTAAATTCCGGTCGCTCCGGGCAAACCGGTGCGTTAGGATACGGTCATCGCGCTCGATGTCTCGAGCAGCGAGCGCCATATGGGCGTGCGCATAAAAATGGGGGAGAATTTATGCAAGTTAAGCAAGCTTTACGCGCCGTCGTGACGGCGACCTTTGCAGCCGTCGCCGGCGCCATGTCCCATGGTGCGGTCTTCGCCGCCGCGCCGATGATCAAGACTCAGGCCCCTGCTTACTATCGCCTCATGCTGGGGGATATCGAAGTGACCGCGATATCGGACGGCACGGTCGGATTGCCTGTCGACAAATTGCTGTTCGATGTCGATCCTCAAGCGCTCCAGAGCGCTCTCGCAAACGCCCATCTCAAGCCGCCGGTCGAAACCTCGGTAAATGGCTTTCTGATCAACACCGGCAGCAAACTGGTGCTGATCGACGCAGGCGCCGGACCCCTGTTCGGGCCAACCCTGGGAAAACTCGTCGCCAATCTCAAACTCGCCGGATACCAGCCTGAGCAGGTTGACGAGATCTATCTCACCCACATGCATCCCGATCATCTCGGCGGCCTGATGGAGGGCGACAAACTTGCTTTCCCGAATGCCGTCGTGCGCGCCGACAAACGCGAAGCCGCGTTTTGGCTCAGCCAGGAAAACCTCGACAAGGCCCCAGACGATTCGAAAGACTTTTTCCGAGGCGCGATGGCTTCGCTCAATCCTTACGTGAAGGCCGGCAAGTTCAAGCCGTTCGAAGGAGACACCGATCTCGGCGGAGGCATCAAGGCAGTTGCCACCTACGGGCACACTGCCGGCCACATCGTCTACACCGTCGAAAGCAAGGGCCAGAAGTTGATCGTTTGGGGTGATCTCATTCACGTCGGCTCAGTGCAATTTCCCAATCCGTCGGTCGTGATCCATTTCGACAGCGACTCCAAGGAAGCCCTCGCACAGCGCCTGAAGATCTTCGCCGAGGTAGCCAAGCAGGGTGACATCGTTGCGGCGGCCCACCTGTCCTTCCCCGGAGTCGGACATATTCGTCCGGCAGGTTCCGGCTACACTTGGCTTCCGATCAACTATCAGTCGATCCCCTGACCGGCTGGCTCTGTTGCGTTTCGTCTATTTCGACGGAGCGCTCCTGCGTGTCCTGAGCTACGCCGATTTTCACGACGCCGAAACGCTCGCATGGACCCGAACTGGGAAGCGCTGCACTCTACGTGCGTTCTTCCCAGATCATCGCGAGATGGACGATGGTCTGCACGGCCTTTTCCATGTCCTGCCGGCTGACCCATTCGAGCCGCGAGTGGAACGCATGTTCGCCCGCGAAGATGTTGGGGCAGGGCAGCCCCATGAACGACAGCCGCGAGCCGTCGGTGCCGCCGCGGATCGCTGTCTTGACGGGGGCAAGGCCCGCGCGGCGGATCGCCTCGACCGCGTAGTCGACGATCTCCGGGTGACGATCGATCACCTGTTTCATATTGCGGTATTGCTGCTTGATGTCGATGCGATAGGTCGAACGCGGATAGTCGGCCATCACCTCTTTGACGATGCTCTCCAGTAGCCGCTCCTTCTCGCGCAGGCCCTCTTCGGTGAAATCGCGGACGATGAAGCCAAGCTTGGCCGCCTCCAGCTTGCCGGACAGGCCAATGGGGTGCAAAAAGCCTTCACGGCCTTCGGTGGTTTCGGGCGAGCAGGTATTTTTGGGCAGGCGATCGACGATGGCGGCCGCGATCTTGATCGCGTGTTCCATCTTGCCCTTGGCAAATCCGGGATGGGTGGACACGCCCTCGATGGTGATGGTGGCCGCGTCCGCCGAGAAGGTTTCGTCCTCGATCTGGCCGGCGCTTTCGCCGTCGATCGTATAGGCGAACTCAGCACCGAGTTTTTTCAAGTCAGCCTTGTCGACGCCGCGGCCGATCTCTTCGTCCGGCGTGAACAGGATCTTGATGGTGCCGTGCTTGATTTGCGGGTTCTTCGTGAGGAAGTGCACCGCGTCCATGATCTCGGCGAGACCGGCCTTGTTGTCGGCTCCTAACAAGGTGGTGCCGTCGGTCGTGATGATGTCATGGCCGATCTGGCGGGCGAGCGCCGGGTGCTCCGCAAAGCGGATCACTTGCGAGGGGTCGGCCGGCAAGACGATGTCGCCGCCCTGGTAATCCCTGACGGTTTGCGGCCTGACATGGGCGCCGGTGCAATCGGGCGAGGTGTCCATATGCGAGCAGAGGCAGATGACCGGTACCTTTTTGTCGGTATTCGCGGGGACCGTCGCATAGACGTAGCCGTGATCGTCGAGATGGGCGTCGGAGAGCCCCATCTCGCGCAGCTCGGCGGCGAGCAGCCGGCCCAGATCCTTCTGTTTTTCGGTCGAGGGACAGGTTGGCGAGGCCGGATCGGACTGGGTGTCGATTACCACATAGCGCAAGAAGCGCTCGGTCACGGTGTGGGCGATATTGAGGGGCGCGCTCGCGGTCATGGGGGCAGCCGAGTATCAGAAAACGCTCCGTTGGGGTAGCGGAGGGGGTGTTCACTCCGGATGGTCGCGTTCACTTCACCGGAATGACGCCATTGTGCTGTAAAAACAGCCAGTTAGGCCGACTTCTTTTCAAACAGCTTCCTTCAGCTCCTTGGTCGCGCGGAAAGCCACTTTCTTGCTCGCCTTGATCTGGATCGCTTGGCCGGTAGCGGGGTTGCGGCCCATGCGGGCGGCGCGCTTGCGGACCTGGAGGATGCCAAGTCCGACGATGCGAACGCGTTCGCCCTTCTTCAGGTGCTTGGTGATCCTGGCCACGAGGTCGGTCAGGATCGCTTCCGCCTGCTTCTTGGACAATTCCTGCTCTTCGGCGATGGCGGCTGCGAGGTGCTTGAGGGTGATCGTGGTCGCGGTCGTCGCCTTCTTCGCCATGTTTGGCCCTCCTCGTTTGCTTTGTGCTCAGGAAACCAAGACGTAGCAGGCCTTAAACGATTCGACGTCGGGCTGCCTGCGCTGTTTTGCCTGTAAATAGGCCACTTTTTGCATCGACATCGCAAAAAGCCCTGCGGGACAAGGGGATTCGCAACAACCTTGACTAACGAGAGGCGCACCTTTAATCCCTGCTCTCGTTGCGGACCAATCCTTGCGGATTGCGGCATCCGCGGGAGTAGCTCAGTTGGTTAGAGCGCCGCCCTGTCACGGCGGAGGCCGCGGGTTCGAGTCCCGTCTCTCGCGCCATCCTTTCGATGGCACCTCACACCCTCCCACACACCGCCTCGTGCTTGCCTATCGTCAGCCCGCTATCCGGCGGCAATTTTGGCTGCCGAAAAAAGCAAAAGGGCCGCCTGGGGAGGGCGGCCCTTTCACATCCTCGTTGGGGGAACGAGGTCCTCGGGGGGACGAGGGTTAGCGAACGACGGAGGTATCCGAACTCGTCAGGACCACCGGCTTGCCGGCTTTGATCACCCGGGCGGTCTGGCTGTAATCGGCGTTGTTACGGGCGGAAACGGCAAAACCGGCGACCGCTATTCCGGCCACAAGCGCCATCACCACGATCTTCAGGTGGGTCGCACGATCAGCGGAATGAATGGAGTGGTTCATGGAGCCTCCGAGGCGTCTTCAGCGCCGTTTGTTGGTTCCCCGTGTACCCTTGATATGTTTCCGGCTGGTTTCGTCGGTTCTTAAAAATGGTTTCATTCCCGTCTCCAACGGTGCCGGGACCCGCGGCCGGAGTGCCATGGGCTCGCGGAATTTTGAGCTGCGAAATTGGGCAGACGGCGACGTGCCGAACGGCCGGTTTTCCCGCGCGTTGTGGGCCGGGCAGGGCGTCAAGATAGCTTGTCTTGCGCCTCTTGGTGCGCTGCGCTAAGCCTCGGAACAATTCCAATGTACGAATCTGCGGCCTCCCCACTACCGCAGGAAAAGGTCCCTCCCGATGACCGGAATCTTGCAGAATTACCTTCCGTTGGTGGTCTTTATCGGGGTTGCCGGCCTGATCGGCCTGGTGCTCCTGATCGCGCCGTTCCTGGTGGCCTTCCAACAGCCCGATCCGGAAAAGCTGTCGGCCTATGAATGCGGCTTCAACGCCTTTGACGACGCCCGCATGAAGTTCGACGTCCGCTTCTATCTGGTTGCCATCCTCTTCATCATCTTCGATCTCGAAGTGGCTTTCCTGTTTCCGTGGGCCGTGGCGTTCGGAAAACTGGGAGCGACCGGGTTCTGGTCGATGTTCGTTTTTCTGGCCGTACTCACGGTCGGTTTCGCCTATGAATGGAAGAAAGGCGCCCTCGAATGGGATTGAGCCCATCACCCGCCAGGCCAGGGTCTGCTGCCGCCGTCGCGCCCGCAGCGACCGGCATCCTTGATCCCTCCACCGGCAAGCCGGTCGGCGCGACCGATCCCTATTTCCTCGAAGTCAGCCACGAACTTTCCGACAAGGGTTTCTTCGTTGCAGCGGCCGACGACCTGGTCACCTGGGCGCGCACGGGCTCGCTGATGTGGATGACCTTTGGTCTCGCCTGTTGCGCGGTCGAGATGATGCAGGTGTCGATGCCGCGCTATGACGTCGAGCGCTTCGGCTTTGCGCCGCGCGCCTCGCCGCGGCAATCCGACGTGATGATCGTGGCGGGCACACTGACCAACAAGATGGCGCCGGCGCTGCGCAAGGTCTACGACCAGATGCCGGAGCCGCGCTACGTGATCTCGATGGGATCGTGCGCCAATGGCGGCGGCTACTACCACTATTCCTACTCGGTGGTGCGCGGCTGCGATCGCATCGTGCCCATCGACGTCTACGTGCCCGGTTGCCCGCCCACGGCGGAAGCGCTGCTTTACGGGATCCTGCTCTTGCAGAAGAAGATCCGGCGCACCGGAACCATCGAACGTTAGGGTTTTAGCTTATGGACGACGGCAGGCTTGACGCTCTGGGGCAGACGATCGTTGGCGCGTTGGCCGGTGCGGCGACGGGCCATTCGGTGGCGTTCAATCAGTTGACGGTGGATGTGGATGTCGCTCGGATCGTCGATGTCGTCAGCTATTTGAGGGACGATCCGGCCTGCCGCTTCGTCAACCTGACCGATGTGACCGCGGTCGACTATCCCGGCCGCGAGAAGCGGTTCGATGTGGTCTATCATCTGCTGTCGCCGACGCTGAATGCGCGCATCCGCCTGCGCGGCGAGGCTGACGAGGCCACCCAGGTGCCCTCGATCATCGACGTGTTTCCCGGCTCCGACTGGTTCGAGCGCGAGACCTACGATCTCTATGGCGTGATCTTTGTCGGACATCCGGACATGCGGCGGCTGCTGACCGATTACGGCTTCGACGGCCACCCGCTGCGCAAGGATTTCCCGCTGACTGGTTTTGTCGAGGTGCGTTACGACGACCAGGAGAAGCGGGTGCTCTATGAGCCCGTGCGTCTCAACCAGGAATTCCGGAAATTCGATTTTATGTCGCCTTGGGAGGGTGCTGACTATCCCTTGCCGGGTGATGAAAAGGCGAAGGCGGAGCCGAAGCCATGAACGAACAAAGCCCAGCCCTCCGCAACTTCACCATCAATTTCGGCCCGCAGCATCCGGCCGCGCACGGCGTGTTGCGTCTGGTGCTTGAGCTTGACGGCGAGGTGGTCGCTCGTGTCGATCCCCATATCGGTTTGCTTCATCGCGGCACCGAGAAGCTGATCGAGAGCAAGACCTATCTGCAAGCGATCCCTTATTTCGACCGGCTCGATTACGTCGCGCCGATGAATCAGGAACACGCGTTTTGTCTTGCTGCGGAAAAGCTGCTCGGAATCGAGGTGCCGCGCCGCGGCCAGTTGATCCGTGTGCTTTATTGCGAGATCGGCCGCATTCTGTCGCATCTTCTCAACGTCACCACGCAGGCGATGGACGTCGGCGCGCTCACCCCGCCGCTGTGGGGTTTTGAAGAGCGCGAGAAGCTGATGGTGTTTTACGAGCGCGCCTCGGGCTCGCGCATGCATGCGGCCTATTTCCGCATCGGCGGCGTGCATCAGGACCTGCCGCCCAAATTGGTCGACGATATCGACGCCTGGTGCGATCCGTTCCTTCAGGTGGTCGCCGATCTCGAGACGTTGCTGACCGGCAACCGTATCTTCAAGCAACGCAACGTCGATATCGGCGTGGTCTCGCTGAAGCAGGCCTGGGAATGGGGTTTCTCCGGCGTGATGGTGCGCGGCTCCGGCGCGGCCTGGGACTTGCGCAAGGCGCAACCTTACGAATGCTACGCCGAGATGGATTTCGACATCCCGATCGGCAAGAACGGCGACTGTTATGACCGCTACTGCATCCGCATGGAAGAGATGCGGCAGTCGGTCAAGATCATGAAGCAGTGCATCGCCAAGCTGCGCGCGCCCGAAGGGCAGGGGCCAGTGGCGATTGTGGACCAGAAGATTTTCCCGCCGCGCCGCGGCGAGATGAAGCGCTCGATGGAAGCGCTGATCCATCACTTCAAGCTGTATACCGAAGGCTTCCATGTGCCGGCCGGCGAAGTTTATGCCGCGGTGGAGGCGCCGAAGGGCGAGTTCGGCGTCTATCTCGTTGCCGATGGCAGCAACAAGCCCTACAAGTGCAAGATCCGCGCGCCCGGCTTCGCGCATCTCCAGGCGATGGATTTCATCTGCCGGGGCCATCTGCTCGCCGACGTCTCGGCCATCCTGGGCTCGCTCGACATCGTGTTCGGAGAGGTCGATCGGTGATCGCTCCGCTGCCCATCCAGTTCGACCGCGCTTCAGGGACCCTGGAAGGGGCCAACCTGTGGGAACGGACGGCTGCGCTGGCGCTGGTGACGGGATCGAAAATATCGTCGCATTTTTCACATCGCGGTTATAACGGCTGTGCCAATCTTTTGCGCAAGACGCTGCCCGAACGCGACATCGCGATCAAACTCAACGAGGACGCGACGTTCGAGTTTCCCTATGGCGACGGCTATTGGAGCAAGCTGCTCAACCGTTCGTACCATTATGAAGACGAGCTGGAGTTGCTGTTTCGCCATTCCGCCGACATCGACTACACGCTACTCGATTGCGGCGCCAATTACGGCTACTGGTCGGTTCTGGTGACGAGCAAGCCGTTCGGCGCTCACAAGGCAATCGCCATCGAGCCGTCGTCGGAAAATTTCCCCAAGCTGGCTAACAATGCCAGGGTCAACGGTGACCGCTTTGAAGCGTTGAAGTGTGCGATTGGCGCGGCTAAAGGCACCGCGCGGTTGTCAGGCACCAAGCACGAGGCGTTCAGCATCGTCGGCGGTGCGGATGACGGGGGCGAAGACGTGCCGGTCGTGGCACTTGATGATCTCCTGAACGACGGCAAGATCGCGCCCGGCGGCAAGTATCTCATCAAGCTCGACGTCGAAGGTGTCGAGATCGACGCTATCAAGGGTGGTGCGCGGTTGCTTGCGGGCGACAGCGTGATCATGTGCGAAGAACACGGCAATGACCCGGAACACACGGTGTCGCGCTATATTCTCGAACAGACCCCGCTCAAGCTCATCGTTTACGATCCCCGTTCGAATCGCCTTGAAACCGTGACCGAGCTTTCGATCCTCGATCGCATCAAGGTTTCATCCCACGTCGGTTATAACGTCTTCGGCACCGCAAGCGCGTTCTGGCAGCAACAAATTGATGCCCTGAACGCTGGCGTCGCGCGCCGGATGCAATGAGAGACTGAACACGATGTCCGTCCGCCGTCTTGCGCCCAAAGAGTTTCAGCCCGCGAGTTTTGAGTTCACGCCGGAGAATCTGGCGTGGGCAAAGGAACAGATCGCCAAATATCCGGAGGGACGTCAGGCGTCAGCTGCGATCGCGATCCTGTGGCGGGTTCAGGAGCAGCATGAAGGCTGGGTTTCCGAAGTGGCGATCCGCGCGGTCGCCGACTTGCTTGATATGCCCTACATCCGCGTGCTCGAAATCGCGACCTTCTACACGATGTTCCAGCTGCAGCCGGTCGGCAAGAAAGCGCATGTTCAGGTGTGTGGCACGACGCCATGCCGGCTGCGCGGGGCCGCCGATCTCATCGAGGTCTGCCAGAGCCGGATCCACCACGATCCCTTCCATTTGTCCAAGGATGGCAATTTTTCCTGGGAAGAAGTCGAGTGTCTCGGCGCCTGCGTGAACGCGCCGATGGTCCTGATCTGGAAAGACACCTATGAAGACTTGACCAAGGAAAATTTTGGCAAGGTGCTCGACGGCTTTGCTTCCGGCAATCCGCCGAAGCCCGGGCCGCAAATCGATCGTCAGTTCTCTGCGCCGGCAGGCGGGCCGACCACGCTGAAGGAAGTCACCTGATGCGCGATCTTCAATTTCGGAAAGTCTGACCATGCTTGAGGACAAGGACCGCATCTTCAAAAACCTCTACGGCCTGCACGATTGGGGCCTGGAGGGTGCGCGACGCCGTGGCGCCTGGGATGGCACCAAGGGGATCATCGACAAGGGACGCGACTGGATCATCAACGAGATGAAGGCGTCGGGCCTGCGTGGCCGTGGCGGGGCGGGTTTTCCGACCGGGATGAAGTGGTCCTTCATGCCGAAGGAATCAAAGGACGGGCGTCCGAGCTACCTCGTCGTGAATGCCGATGAGTCCGAGCCCGGCACCTGCAAGGACCGCGAGATCATGCGCCACGACCCGCATTTGCTGGTCGAGGGCTGCCTGATCGCGAGCTTCGCGATGGGTGCGCATGCCTGCTACATCTATGTTCGCGGCGAGTTCATCCGCGAGCGCGAGCATTTGCAGGCCGCGGTCGATCAGGCCTATGAAGCCAAACTGATCGGCAAGGACAACGTCAACGGCTGGCCGTTCGACCTCTATGTCGCGCACGGCGCCGGCGCCTATATCTGCGGCGAGGAGACCGCGCTTCTCGAAAGCCTCGAGGGCAAGAAGGGCCAGCCGCGCCTGAAGCCGCCGTTTCCGGCCAATGTCGGTCTTTATGGTTGCCCGACGACGGTCAACAACGTTGAGTCGATTGCGGTGGCTCCCGACATCTTGCGGCGGGGCGCGGCCTGGTTCGCCGCCATCGGCCGGCCGAACAATGTCGGCACCAAACTGTTTTGTATTTCCGGCCACGTCGAACGCCCGTGCAACGTCGAAGAAGCCATGGGCATTCCCTTCCGTGAACTGATCGAAAAGCATTGCGGCGGCATTCGCGGCGGCTGGGACAATCTGAAGGCGGTCATTCCCGGCGGCTCCTCGGTGCGCATGGTGCCTGCCGAACAGATCATCGACACGCCGATGGATTTCGACAGCCTCGGCAAGCTGCGCTCCGGCCTCGGCACCGCGGCCGTCATCGTCATGGACAAATCGACCGACCTGATCCGGGCGATTGCCCGCATCTCCTATTTCTACAAGCACGAGAGCTGCGGCCAGTGCACGCCGTGCCGCGAGGGCACGGGCTGGATGTGGCGGGTGCTGACGCGTATGGCGGATGGCCGCGCCCACAAGCGCGAGATCGACATGCTCCTGGAAGTGACCAAGCAGATCGAGGGCCACACCATTTGCGCGCTGGGTGACGCCGCCGCGTGGCCGATCCAGGGCCTGATCGCGCATTTCCGTCATGAGATTGAAGAGCGGATCGACCAATACTCGCACAAGGCCGATCTCGACGATCAGGGTGTTCTCGACCCCGCGCATATGGTCGCGGCGGAGTAGGATTGATGTCGCAGCCCGCCACATTCTGGCAGAAATACGGGACGCTCGCGCAGATGGCGCAGGCGACCGTGGCGCTGCTCGGCTTTGTGGCGATCCTGTTTCAGATCAACGAAATCCGCTCCAATAATCGCGCCGCCAGCGCGCGCCAGGCGTTTCTGGGCTACACGGACCTTGCGTTCAGAAATCCGAAATTCTCATCGCCCGATTACGACGCGATCAAGAAGGGTAGCCGCGACCAGCAAGTTCAATACGAAAGCTTCGTGTCCTACTTTCTCTATGCCTGCGAGGAAGCGTTCGGTGCCTTCGCGGACCGTCGTGAATGGCTTGCCTCCTGCGACTACGATCTAAAGCCGCATCTGCCGTTCCTCTGTGAGAAGAACGCGGCGGAGCCCGCTTATCTCCAAACCTACGCCACCATCACCCAGGAATGGGTGAAGACGTCCCTGAAAACCGCCAGCGTCGCGCCGCCGGACTGCAAGCTGGGAAAGACCTGAGACAGCAATGACCAAACTCATTGTCGATGGCAAAGAAATCGATGTACCCGCCGAATACACGCTGTTGCAAGCGTGCGAAGCGGCTGGCGCCGAAATTCCGCGCTTCTGCTACCACGAGCGGCTCTCGATCGCCGGCAATTGCCGGATGTGTCTGGTCGAGGTGAAGGGCGGCCCGAAGCCGGTCGCGAGCTGCGCCTGGGGCGTGCGCGATTGCCGTCCGGGCCCAAAGGGCGAGCCGCCGGAAATCTCCACCCGCTCGCCGATGGTGAAGAAGGCGCGCGAAGGCGTGATGGAATTCCTGCTGATCAACCACCCGCTCGATTGCCCGATTTGCGACCAGGGCGGCGAATGCGACCTTCAGGATCAGGCGATGGGCTACGGCGTCGATACCTCGCGCTTCGCCGAGAACAAGCGCGCGGTCGAAGACAAATATCTCGGCGCGCTGGTGAAGACGTCGATGAATCGCTGCATCCAGTGCACGCGCTGCGTTCGGTTCTCGGCTGAAGTGTGCGGGGCGCCGGAGATGGGCGCAACCGGCCGTGGCGAGGACATGGAGATCACGACCTATCTCGAAAGCGCGCTGACCTCGGAGCTGCAGGGCAACCTCGTCGATATCTGCCCGGTGGGCGCACTGACCTCAAAGCCCTACGCCTTCGCCGCACGTCCATGGGAATTGGGCAAGACGCTTTCGGTCGACGTGATGGACGGCGTGGGTTCGGCGATCCGCGTCGATACCCGCGGCCGCGAAGTGATGCGGATCCTGCCGCGCGTCAACGAGGCGGTGAACGAGGAATGGATTTCCGACAAGACCCGTCACATCGTCGATGGCCTGCGCACGCAGCGGCTTGACCGTCCCTACATCCGCGAAAACGGCCAGCTTCGCGCCGCCTCATGGCAGCAGGCTTTCCAGACCATCGCCGCCAGGATTTCCCGAATCGACGGCAAGCGGATCGGCGCGATCGCAGGCGATCTGGCGGCCGTGGAAGAGATGTTTGCGCTGAAGGAGCTTCTGGCGAAATTCGGTTCAGTCAATCTCTCCGTGCAAGGAAGCGATGCGTTCGACCCGAAGGCGGGGCGCGCGTCCTATATTTTCAATCCGACGATTGCCGGTATCGATCAAGCCGATGCGCTTCTGATCGTCGGCTCGAACCCGCGCAAGGAAGCCGCCGTCCTCAACGCACGCATCCGCAAGCGTTGGCGCACCGGCCAGCTCAAGATCGGCGTCATCGGCGCCAAGGCCGACCTGACCTATGCCCATGACTATATCGGCGCGGGAACGGAGTCGCTTGCCGATCTGGCCGCGGGCAAGCATTCGTTCGCCGACGTCCTGAAGAACGCGAAGAATCCGATCGTGCTGGTCGGCACCGACGCGTTCTCGCGGCACGACGGCGCGGCGGTGCTGGCGAAGGCCGCGAAGCTGGCGCTGGATGTCGGCGCGGTCAAGGACGGATGGAACGGCTTTGCCGTCTTGCAGAATACGGCGTCGCGCGTTGGCGCACTCGATATCGGCTTTGCAGCGGGAGCGGGCGGGCTGAACGCCGCGCAGATGACCACATTCGGTACGCTGGATGTGCTGTTCTTGCTTGGCGCCGATGAGGTGAAGGTGCCGGATGGCACGTTCGTGGTTTATATCGGCACCCACGGCGATGCCGGCGCGCATCGCGCCGACGTCATCCTGCCGGGAGCGGCCTATACCGAAAAGTCCGGCATTTTCGTCAATACCGAGGGCAGGGCCCAGATGGCGAACCGCGCGGGATTTCCTCCCGGAGAGGCACGGGAAGACTGGGCGATCATTCGGGCGCTTTCAGATGTTCTTGCCAGGAAACTCCCTTACGACTCGCTCGCAGCGCTGCGCCAGGCGATTTTCACGGCGGTGCCGCATCTGATGCGGCTCGATCAGATCGCGGCCGGCAATGCTGCTGACCTCAAGACGCTCGCAGGCCGCAGCGGTGAGGTCGAGAAACTGCCGTTCAAGACGTCAGTCGAGGATTTTTATCTGACCAATCCGATCGCACGGGCGTCTGCCGTGATGGCGGAGTGCTCGCGTCTTGCCTCCGGGCACATGCTGACGGCAGCGGAGTGAACTGATGGCCGAATTCTGGACCAGCACCTTGTTGCCGCTGATCATCATGGTCGCCGAGAGCCTGTTGCTGCTCGTGGTGCTGTTGATTGCGATCGCCTACATCCTGCTTGCCGATCGCAAGATCTGGGCGGCGGTGCAGATCCGCCGGGGTCCCAACGTGGTGGGACCCTGGGGCCTGTTCCAATCCTTTGCCGACCTTCTCAAATTCGTGCTGAAGGAGCCCACCATTCCCGCCGGCGCCAACAAGGGCGTGTTCCTGCTGGCGCCGCTGGTCTCCTGCGTGCTGGCGCTTGCTGCCTGGGCCGTGATCCCGACCAATCTGGGCTGGGTGATCGCCGACATCAATGTCGGCGTTCTCTTCATCTTCGCGATTTCCTCACTGTCGATCTACGGCATCATCATGGCCGGCTGGTCGTCGAATTCGAAATACCCCTTCCTCGCGGCGCTCCGCTCGGCGGCGCAGATGGTGAGTTACGAGGTCTCGATCGGATTTGTGATCATCACCGTCTTGCTGTGCGCCGGCACGCTCAATTTGTCGGGCGTTGTCGAGGCACAGAACACCCGTGGCCTTGCGAGCCTGATCGGCTTGCCGCAGCTCACCATCCTGAACTGGTATGTGTGGCCGCTGTTTCCGATGTTCGTCGTGTTCTATGTTTCGGCGCTGGCGGAAACCAACCGGCCGCCGTTCGATCTGGTCGAGGCCGAGTCCGAACTGGTGGCCGGCTTCATGGTCGAATACGGCTCGACGCCTTACCTGCTGTTCATGCTTGGCGAATATGTCGCGATCACCACGATGTGCGCGATGGCGACCATCCTGTTCCTTGGCGGCTGGCTGCCGCCGGTGAACTTGCCGCCTTTTAACTGGGTGCCCGGCATCATCTGGTTCGCACTGAAACTGTTTTTCATGTTCTTCATGTTTGCGATGGCGAAAGCCATCGTGCCGCGCTACCGCTACGACCAGTTGATGAGGCTCGGCTGGAAGGTGTTCCTGCCGTTGTCGCTTGCGATGGTCATCATCGTTGCGGGCGTGCTGCAATTGGCGGGGATCGCGCCGAAATGAGGTCGCTATGAGTATCAACATCAACGCTACCGCCCGCTCGCTGCTGTTGTCGGAATTCGTTTCGGCGTTCTTTCTCGCCATGCGCTATTTCCTCAAGCCGAAGCCGACGTTGAACTATCCGTTCGAAAAGGGGCCGATCTCGCCACGCTTTCGTGGCGAGCATGCGCTGCGCCGCTACCCGAACGGCGAAGAGCGCTGCATTGCGTGCAAGCTCTGCGAAGCGATCTGTCCGGCCCAGGCGATCACGATCGAAGCCGGCCCGCGGCGCAACGACGGCACGCGCCGCACGGTGCGCTACGACATCGATATGGTGAAGTGCATCTATTGCGGGCTGTGCCAGGAGGCTTGTCCGGTCGATGCGATCGTCGAGGGGCCGAATTTCGAATTCGCGACCGAAACGCGCGAGGAACTCTACTATGACAAGGCGAAGCTGCTCGCCAATGGCGATCGCTGGGAGCGTGAGCTTGCGAAATCCATCGAACTCGACGCGCCGTATCGGTGAGGTGAGGGCATGATCCTTCCGGCCCTGTTCTTCTGGCTATTCGCAAGCGTCTGCGTGGCCTCCGCGGTCATGGTGATTGTCTCGCGCAATCCCGTGCACTCCGTGCTGTTTCTGATCCTGGCGTTCGTGAACGCCTCGGGGCTGTTCGTGCTGATGGGCGCCGAATTCCTGGCGATGATCCTGGTCGTCGTCTATGTCGGCGCGGTCGCGGTGCTGTTCCTGTTCGTGATCATGATGCTCGACGTCGACTTTACCGAACTGCGCGAGGGTTTCATCCAGTATCTGCCCGTCGGTATCGTGATCGGCGGCATCTTCATGTTCGAATTGCTGCTGGTCGCCGGCGGCTGGGTGATCAACCCCAACGTCACCAAGTCGATCACTTCCAGGATCCCGACCAATGTCAGCAACACGGAAGCCTTGGGGCTCGTGCTCTATACGAAATACATCCACTACTTCCAGATCGCCGGCATGGTGCTGCTGGTCGCGATGATCGGCGCCATCGTGCTGACGCTGCGGCACAAGGCGAGCGTCAAGCGGCAGGACATCAACGTTCAGAATGCGCGGACGCCTGAACTCGCCATGGCCGTGCGCAAAGTGGCTTCGGGGCAGGGCCTGCAGGATGCGGATGCTGCGGAGTGGGTGCAATGACGATCGGTCTTGGACATTATCTCGCGGTCGGCGCCATCCTGTTCACGCTCGGGATTCTCGGCATTTTCCTCAACCGCAAGAACATCATCGTCATCCTGATGTCGATCGAACTGATCCTGCTCGCCGTCAATATCAACCTGGTGGCGTTCTCGACATTTATCGGCGACATCGTCGGCCAGGTGTTCGCGCTTCTGGTGCTGACAGTGGCGGCAGCCGAAGCCGCGATCGGGCTCGCGGTTCTCGTCGTCTACTTCCGCAATCGCGGTTCCATCGCGGTTGAAGACGTCAATCTGATGAAGGGCTGACCCTGCACATGATCCAGGCAATTGTTTTTCTGCCGCTGATCGGCGCCATCATTGCGGGGGCCATCTCGATTTTTGGCGCGCATGCGCGCAACCCGAGCGGCGATGAGGTCGAACATCACGACGATGCGCACGGCGCGGACGCGCATGCGGCCGAGGCCCATGATGATTACGGTGACGATCACGGCCAAGACGACCACCATGCGGTCGAGCCGCCGGCGGCTGGATCACGCGCCGCCGAATTGATCACCACGGGCTGCCTGATGCTGGCTGCCGGCTTGTCGTGGGCAACATTGGTTGACGTCGGCTTCTATCATCACGATGTCAGGGTCGCCCTGTTCCCGTGGATTAATTCAGGTGACCTTCAGGTGTCATGGTCGTTGCGGGTCGACACGCTGACTGCCGTGATGCTGGTAGTGGTCAACACGGTGTCTTCGCTCGTCCACCTCTATTCGATCGGTTACATGGACGAGGATCCGAACCGGCCGCGGTTCTTTGGCTATCTCTCGCTGTTCACCTTCGCCATGCTGATGCTGGTGACATCGGACAATCTCGTGCAGATGTTCTTTGGCTGGGAAGGCGTGGGTCTGGCGAGCTATCTGTTGATCGGGTTCTGGTACCAGAAGCCATCGGCGAATGCGGCGGCGATCAAGGCCTTTGTGGTCAACCGGGTTGGCGATTTCGGCTTCGCGCTCGGTATCTTTGCCGTTTTCATGCTGGTCGGCTCGACCGACTTCGAGACGATCTTTGCCGCGGCTCCCGGGCTGACCGGAAAGACCATCAATTTCTTCGGCTGGCATCCCGATGCGCTGACCTTGACCTGCCTGCTTCTGTTCATGGGGGCGATGGGCAAGTCCGCGCAGTTCCTGCTGCATACCTGGTTGCCGGACGCGATGGAGGGGCCGACGCCGGTCTCCGCACTGATCCATGCTGCGACCATGGTGACCGCCGGTGTGTTCATGGTCGCGCGGCTCTCGCCGTTGTTCGAACTGGCGCCGACGGCGCAGGCTTTCGTCATGTTGATTGGCGCGACCACGGCCTTCTTCGCCGCGACCATCGGTCTCGTCCAGAACGACATTAAGCGCATCGTCGCTTATTCGACTTGCTCCCAGCTCGGCTACATGTTCGTGGCGATGGGGGCGGGCGCCTATTCCGTCGGCATATTCCACCTGTTCACCCATGCCTTCTTCAAGGCGCTGTTGTTTCTGGGCTCGGGCTCGGTGATCTACGCGATGCATCACGAGCAGGACATTCGAAACATGGGCGGCCTGCGGCACAGGATTCCATATACGTTTGCAGTGATGTGCATCGGGACGCTGGCGCTGACCGGCTTTCCGTTTTTCGCGGGCTATTATTCCAAGGACGCGATCATCGAATCCGCCTATGTCTCGCACAATCCGTTCGCCACCTACGCCTATCTCGCAACGGTGGTCGCCGCGGGCCTGACCTCCTTCTATTCGTGGCGTCTCATTTTCAAAACCTTCTGCGGCGAGCCGCACGATCAGGAACATTATGAAGCCGCGCATGAAGCGCCGCTTTGGATTTTGATTCCAATCGGCCTGCTCGCGGTCGGTTCAATCGCGGCCGGCTTGCCCTTCAAGGAACTGTTCGCGGGCAGCGGCGTGGAGGAATTCTTCCGCGATTCCCTGAAGATGAACCCGCATATCATCGAGGACATGGAAACCATTCCAGAATGGATCAAGTTCTTGCCGTCGGTGATGATGCTGGGTGGCCTTCTGGTTTCCTACATTTTCTACATTCGCCGGCCGTATCTGCCGGTCGATCTGGCCAAGCAGCAACCGCTGCTCTATCAATTCCTGCTCAACAAGTGGTATTTCGACGAGCTGTACGACCTGATCTTCGTTCGCCCGGCGAAATGGATCGGACGTTTCCTCTGGAAGGTCGGCGACGGCAAGATCATCGATGGCCTTGGCCCCGATGGCGTGTCGGCGCGGGTGCTCGACGTCACCCGGAACGCCGTCAAGCTGCAGACCGGCTATCTCTATCATTATGCTTTCGCGATGCTGATCGGGGTCGCCGGCTTCATCACCTGGTTCATGTTCGGTGTGGGAGGCTAGCCGATGACGACCTGGCCCATTCTTTCGGTCGTTACCTTCCTGCCGGCGATCGGCGCGCTCTTGATTTATCTAGTCAGGGGCGACGACGAAGCGGCGCAGCGCAACGCGCGCTGGATCGCGCTCTGGACCACGCTGGTGACGTTTGCGGTGTCGCTGATTCTGGTCGTGCGTTTCGATCCGGCGCAAGCGGACTTTCAGTTCGTCGAAAAGGCGCCGTGGCTTGCCAACGCCATCACCTATCACATGGGCGTGGACGGCATTTCGCTGCCGTTCGTGATCCTGACCACTGCGCTGATGCCGTTCTGCATCGTGGCGAGCTGGAAATCCGTCAAGATGCGCGTTCGCGAATACATGATGGCGTTTCTTGTTCTGGAAACGCTGATGGTCGGCACCTTCTCGGCGCTCGACCTCGTGCTGTTCTATCTGTTCTTTGAAGGCGGCCTGATCCCGATGTTCCTGATCATCGGTGTGTGGGGTGGCCCGCGCCGGGTCTATGCCTCGTTCAAGTTCTTCCTCTACACCTTCCTCGGCTCCGTGCTGATGCTGCTGGCGATCATGGCGCTGTACTGGAACGCCGGCACCACCGACATCCCGGTCTTGATGCAAACGTCCGTGCCGCGCTCGCTGCAGACATGGGCGTGGTTTGCGTTCTTTGCATCTTTTGCGGTGAAGATGCCGATGTGGCCGGTTCACACCTGGTTGCCGGACGCGCACGTTGAAGCGCCGACCGCGGGCTCCGTGATCCTTGCCGCCATTCTCCTGAAGATGGGCGGCTACGGGTTCCTGCGGTTCTCGCTGCCGATGTTCCCGCTGGCCTCGCATGAATTCGCGCCGCTGATTTTCTCGCTCTCGGTGATCGCGATTATCTACACTTCGCTGGTCGCCTTGATGCAGGAAGACATCAAGAAGCTGATCGCCTATTCCTCGGTGGCGCATATGGGCTTCGTCACCATGGGAATCTTCGCCGGCACCACGCAAGGCGTCGCAGGCGGCGTGTTCCAGATGATCTCGCACGGCATCGTGTCCGGCGCGCTGTTCCTCTGCGTCGGCATCGTCTACGACCGAATGCATACCCGTGAAATCGCCGCCTACGGCGGTCTGGTCAACCGCATGCCGCTCTATGCGCTGGTGTTCATGGTCTTCACCATGGCCAATGTCGGTCTGCCCGGGACGTCCGGTTTCGTCGGCGAATTCATGACGCTGCTCGGCACCTTCAAGGTTTCGATTCCAACCGCCACGTTCGCGACGACCGGGGTGATCCTGTCGGCGGCTTACGCGCTGTGGCTCTATCGCAAGGTGGTCTTCGGGGCGCTGGTCAAGCCGTCGCTTGCCAGCATCAAGGATCTCACATTCCGCGAGAGCCTGACACTGGTGCCGCTGGTCGTCCTCACCATCCTGTTCGGGTTCTATCCCAAGCCGGTGCTCGATATGTCGGCGACGTCGGTGCAGCAACTCGTCAACAACTACAATACCGCAGTGACGGCCGTGAAGGCCGCGTCGCTAGCACACTAAGACTGGACAGAGTGCCATGAGCTTTGAGAGCGCAGGTTATCAATTGCTGCCCGTACTGCCGGAGCTCGTGCTCGCGTTGGGCGCCATGACGCTGTTGATGGTCGGCGCCTACCGGGGCGTGGGCACGACAGGCTTGATCACCTGGCTCGCGCTCGCCCTGCTGGTGATCGTCGGCGTGCTGGAGTTGACGCTGCCGTCCGGCAAGCTGACCACCTTCAACGGCAGCTTTATCGTCGACGACTTCGCCCGCTTCCTGAAGATTCTCTCGCTGATCGGCTCATCCGCCACGCTTATCCTGTCGGCCGAGTTTCTCGCCGCGCCGTCCCGGCGCATTTTCGAATATGCCATCCTGGTCCTGCTTTCGACGCTCGGCATGATGGTTTTGATCTCGGCCGGCGATCTGATCGTGCTCTATCTTGGGCTCGAACTGATGAGCCTGGCGCTCTACGTGGTCGCTGCCTCTAATCGCGACGACGCCAAATCGACCGAAGCGGGCCTGAAGTATTTCGTGCTTGGGGCGTTGTCGTCCGGCATGCTGCTGTACGGCGCGTCCCTGATCTATGGCTTTACCGGCACGGTCAGCTTTGCCGGTATCGCGCTAGCCGCCAAGCCCGGCAGCATCGGCATCGTGTTCGGCATCGTGTTCCTGCTCGCCGGGCTTTGCTTCAAGGTGTCGGCGGTGCCGTTCCATATGTGGACGCCCGACGTCTATGAAGGCGCACCGACACCGGTCACGGCATTCTTTGCTTCGGCGCCAAAGGTCGCCGCGATGGCGGTTTTCACCCGCGTGGCGCTGACGGCATTCCCCGGCATCATGCCGCAATGGCAGCAGATCGTGGTGTTTGTCTCAATCGCCTCGATGGCGCTGGGGTCATTTGCGGCGATCGGCCAGACCAATATCAAGCGCCTGATGGCGTATTCCTCGATCGGTCACATGGGCTTTGCCCTGGTTGGGCTCGCCTCCGGTACGGCCGAGGGCGCGCAAGGCGTGCTGGTCTATATCGCGATCTATGTGGCGATGACGCTGGGAACCTTCTCGGTGATCCTGGCGATGAAGCGCAACGGTCAGCACGTCGAAAAGATCAGCGATTTTGCAGGCCTCTCTCGCACCAACCCGCTGCTCGCCTTCTTCTTTGCGATGCTCTTGTTCTCGCTGGCCGGCGTGCCGCCACTCGCAGGCTTCTTCGGCAAATTCTACGTGTTTGTCGCAGCGATCAACGCCGGTCTGTTCACGTTGTCGGTGATTGGCGTGCTGACCAGCGTCGTCGGCGCCTATTATTATCTCTCGATCGTCAAGGTGATGTATTTCGACGAGCCGCTGGCCCAGCTCGATCCGATGCGTATGGAGTTGCGCGCGGTGCTGGCCGTCGCGGGCCTTTTCAACATATTGTTCTGCGTCTTCCCCGGACCGCTGGTGAGCATGGCCAGCGCCGCCGCGAAGTCGCTGTTCTAGCCGCATGATCCGGTAAAGAACATGCGCAACACGCCGATATGACGTTCACGCTCGGTCCACGAGCCACAGCGGCCGGTTATCGGCTCGAAAGCTTTGATCAGATCGGCTCGACGAATTCGGAAGCTATGGAGCGGGCGCGCGCCGGCGAGCATGGATCGGCGTGGTTTGTCACGTCAGAACAAACGGCCGGACGTGGACGACGGCACCGGCCGTGGATCGCGCCGCGGGGCAACCTCGCCGCCAGCGTGCTCGAAACGCTCGAGGTTGCGCCTGCCGCCGCGGCCACGCTCGGCTTTGCAGCGGGACTGGCGCTGGAAGCCGCGCTTCGCTCCGTGACCGGCGCCTCCGTCGGGTTTTCGCTGAAATGGCCCAACGACGTGCTGGCCGGGCAAGCCAAGCTTTCCGGCATCCTGCTGGAGGCAGAGGCCATGCCGGGCAAGGGGCTTGCGGTCGTGGTCGGCATGGGCACCAATGTCGTTGCCGCGCCGGAAGGGACGCCGACGCCTGCGACGTCGCTCAAAGCGCTCGGCGTGGAGACCAGCGCGGAGCAACTTGTCACGGCCTTGTCGGATAGCTGGACCGAATGCTTCGGCATCTGGGATGGGGCCAGAGGATTCAGCGAAATCCGGCGGCGCTGGCTGGCGCTTGCGGCGGGACTCGGACAGCCTGTGTCGGTCCATACCGGCCAGACAATCGTGTCTGGCATCTTTGACACCATCGATCACACGGGCTGCATGATTATAAGAATTTCCACCGGCGACCGGGTTCCGATTTCCGCCGGCGATGTGCATTTCGGTTCGGCCGCCTCCGCAGGAGCGGCCTGATGGCGCGCCCTGACGAACTCACATTTGCTCCGCTCGGCGGCGTCGGCGAGATCGGCATGAACCTGTCGATCTACGGTCTCGGTGACCGCCATCAGCGTTCGTGGCTGGCGGTCGATCTTGGCGTCTCCTTCGGCGACGAAGAACATCTTCCGGGCATCGACACCATCATGCCCGATATCAGCTTTCTGGTGAAGGAACGGAAGAATCTGGTCGGGCTCGTGCTGACCCATGCCCATGAAGATCATTTCGGCGCCATCATCGATCTCTGGCCGAGGCTGAAATGCCCGATCTATGCGACGAAATTCTCAGCCGCGCTGTTCGAGGCCAAATGCGCTTCCGAGCGCAATCCGCCGAAGATTCCGATGACGGTCGTGCCCTCGGGCGGCCGCATCGAATTGGGCCCCTTTGGCGTCGAGTTCATCCCGGTGGCGCACTCGATCCCTGAATCGCACGCGCTGGCCATCC
>Ga0208193_1000080_pt1 | contig 71440 bp, 61 predicted proteins | sample June2015DPH_17_2_FD_184716 | JGI IMG/M metagenome (GOLD analysis project Ga0208193, IMG submission 184716) | Peatland microbial communities from SPRUCE experiment site at the Marcell Experimental Forest, Minnesota, USA - June2015DPH_17_10... | ecosystem: Environmental > Terrestrial > Soil >...
GGCGATTTCGATGCGCCGGTCGTCGTCGAACTTGTGATAGAACTCATAGCGCCCTTCGATTCCCGGCCGGCCGGATGTCACGTCGACCGGAGTCGGCGAATAGTTATACGGCGACGCCTCGTGAGTTTCCACCACGCCGGTGACCGCGCGCACGCCGGTGGAGGCGTTGAACGCGAAATCCTGTTCGACGCGCGCCTGCGGCAGCCAGAGCCACAGGTTTCCAGCGCCGGTGAGCGGCGAAACTCCTACTTGCGCCAGGGACGCGGGCTCGCGCGGATTGAAGATGGGCTTGTCGATTCCCACCATCACGCTGCGCGTCTTCCAATCGAGGTTGATGGAAGCTGTGCGCAGGCGTAACGTGGAGTTGAAGTTGACGCCGCCGGTGTAGAAATCCATGTAGATCGAGCCGTGAATCGTTCCGCCGAGGAACGTTTGCGGGCCGTGGTAAACCAGGCCGATGACGGTCTGCCGCAACGTGGCGCCCGCGGCTTCCGGACTGGACGTCAGCGCCGCCGCCGTGGGATATTCATTGCCGCCGGCCAGCCGCGAATTGAGATAGGTATTGAAGAGAACCATGCCCGTGAGACTGATGGGGAATTTTTCAGACGCCTCGACCTTAGTTTGCGCCTGCTCTTCGACGCGGCTTTCCTGAATCGCCAGGCGTTCGTCGACGGTGGGACTGGCGGCGTCCGCGGAGGCGGCGTCGGCTGGAGCGGCGTTGGCTGGAGCGGCGTTTCCGGGAACGGCGTTTTGGGGAACCTCGGGGCGCGATGCGGCCAGCTCGCTCTTCAGTTGCTGCACCTGCTCGGCGAGGGCGCGGTTCTGCCGCTCCAGTTTGTCGAGGCGTTCGAGAATTTGATTGATTTCCGGCGTCTGCTGGGCTCCGGCGAAAACAGGCCACAGAAGCCCCAGGCAGAAAAGGTTATTGAGTCGTAGCATTGAGAATCTGCTCCAGTTTGCGGCGAACCTCGGCGGGGGAAAACGGCTTGGAAAAAAACGCGTTGACGCCCATCTGGGCTACGCGCTGGGGAGTGCCGGGGTCGGTATCGGCGCTCACCACCACGATGGGCGTGGCCGAATACCGGTGGTCGCCGCGCACGCGCCGGATCAACTCATACCCATCCATCCGCGGCATGTTCAGGTCGGTAACAATGGCGCGAACCGCCTGTCCGGGCCGTCCCAAAATGCGCAGTGCTTCGAGGCCCGACGATGCCAGCGTGACGGATAATCCGGGAATACCGAGCAGTGCGATTTCGAGCGTGGCTGCGGCGTTTTCGGAATCGTCCACAATCAGCACCGAGCGGGCGCTGTCTCCAGGGCCGCGTTCACCCTCTGTCATCATCCCGTTATTGTCCTCTATCTCCTGACGGACAGGCGTTGCCGAAAGGCGCCGGTTATGTAAAATCGGGTGCGGCCTGCTTGAGCTTGCCGTTCTATCTACCCAGGACAACGTCGATCCCGGCGAGAAGCGGTTCCAACTTAGCCTTCGGAAGCTTACCTCCCCCTCGATGAAGAGTTCCTTGTCCAACGTCACCATCTGAGAGACGTTGGCAACCGAGTCCTTCGGCAGCCCGGTTACGCGGGCGGAGAGGGAGACATCGCCGGGCGCGTTCGCCCATCGAAGGTTGCTAGTATAACGTTTTCCATAAAACATATCCATAATGCTTTGTTTGTGATGCGGGCATCACTCACACGAGGAGGCAGAGGACCAAAATCGAAAAGAGGCATTGGCCGCCGATAAACGCCGATGAACGCCGATAAGAATTATGATTTATTTATCGGCGTTTATCTGCGTTCATCGGCGGCCCAAAACACCTTCTAATGTGGGCCGGCAACCAACTTCGGACGCTCGTCCCTTCGCAGAGCGCATCGAGGCGCAGCTGTCAGCTCAGGTGTTTTGGCTCACGGCACGAACCGGTAGCCCACTCCATGCACGGTCAGGAAATGCTTGGGCGTATTCGGGTCCGGCTCCAGCTTTTGCCGCAGCTTGACCACGTGCGCATCCACGGTGCGGGTGTTGGGAAAGAATTCGTAGCCCCACACCGAGTTCAGAATCATGTCGCGCGTCAGGGCCCGGTCGGCATTCTGGACGAAGTAGCAGAGCAGATTATATTCGGCCGGCGTCAGCTTCAACTCGTCGCCCTTGCGCGTCACGATGCGCCGCTCGAAATCCACTTCGGTGTCCGAAAAATGCGCACTCTTGCGGGCGTCGGGCGAGGAACGGCGCAGCACCGCGCGGATGCGCGCCATCAATTCGCGCGTGCCGAACGGCTTCACCACGTAATCGTCGGCCCCGATTTCGAGCAGCAGCACCTTGTCCAACTCGTCGCCCACGGCGCTCAATACGATGATCGGGGTCTTCACATGGGCGGCCCGAAGCTGCTTGCAGATATCGGTTCCGCTCATCCCGGGTAGGCGCAGATCCACCAGCACAAGGTCGGGCTTGAGGGTGAGCGCCTTGTCGAATCCCGCCCGGCCGTCGCCCACCAGGACCGCGCGAAACCCCTCCTGCTCGATCATCACGCCGATGGTGTCGCGCAGGCTTTCGTCGTCGTCGATCACGAGGATTGTCTGCATGGGGCATCTTTGATTGTATCGAATCCGGTGTGGGGTCCAGTACGCCTCCGAATAAATTTGCAGTTTGCTCTAGTACCTACAGACCTTGGACATATATACTCCATGGCCTCAATACATATATACTTCTAAGGACTCTATGCAGATAACAGTTATCGGAACAGGCTACGTGGGAACGGTCACGGGAGCCTGCCTTGCTTATATCGGCCACCACGTGACGTGCGTGGATACCGACCAGGCGAAGATCGCAAAGCTGCAGCGGGGCGAGTCGCCCATCTACGAGCCATATCTGATGGAGATCGTCGCAATGGCGGCCCAGCGAGGCGGCATCGAGTTCAGTACCGACGTGGGCCCAGCGGCGGCCGCGAGCGACGTCATTTTCATCGCTGTGGGAACCCCGCCTCTGCCGAGCGGCGAACCGAACCTGGAATATCTGGAGGCGGCCGCGCGCAGCATCGGGGCGGCTATGGATGGATCGCGCTTCCGCGTGGTGGTGAATAAATCCACAGTGCCCGTCGGGTCGGGCAATCTGGTGGAGACGCTTGTGCGCGAAGGCATCGGCCGCGAAGCGTCAAGCGGCGCCCGCCGCGAGATTCGCTTCGGCGTAGCCAGCAACCCGGAGTTTCTGCGCGAAGGCAGCGCGGTGGCCGATTCGCTCTACCCGGATCGCATCGTTGTCGGCGCCGCCGACGCGGAAACGCTGCGTACCATGCGCAAACTGTACGAGCCGCTGGTGACGCAGTCGTTCGATCCGCCGCCCGGTCTTCCCCGGCCTGCCGGCATGACCGCGGCGCCGGTGCTGGCGACCTCGCTGACCAGCGCGGAAATGATCAAGTACGCCGCCAATGCGTTCCTGGCGATGAAGATCGGCTTCGCCAACGAGATGGCGAATATCTGCGAGCGCGTGGGCGCCGAAGCTCCGGAAGTGATGACGGGCATCGGCCTCGATTCGCGCATCGGCGCTAGGTTTCTCAACCCCGGAGTCGGCTGGGGCGGAAGCTGTTTTGGCAAGGATGTCAGCGCGCTGATCCATATCGCGCGCGAGTACGGCTACCAAAGCCGGTTGCTGACGGCGTCGCTCGAGGTGAACGCCGCGCAGCGGTTAATGGCGATTCAGAAGCTGCAGGAAAAGCTGTACATTCTGAAGGGCCGTACCATCGCGGTGCTGGGATTGGCGTTCAAGCCGGATACGGACGATTTGCGCGACGCGCCCAGCCTGTATATCATCGAGCGGCTTTTGCAATTGGGCGCTCGGGTGAACGCTTACGACCCCATCGCCATGGACGCCTGCCGCGCGCAGCGCCCGGAGTTGAAGATCAAGTACTGCAATTCGGCGCTCGAGTGCGTGCGCGAAGCGGACGCACTGGTGCTGGTCACGGAATGGGACGAATTCCGGCGGGTCGATCTACCCGCCCTCGCGGCGGCCATGACCACCCCAATTCTGGTGGACGGCCGCAATATCTTCAGTCCCGACGACGCGACGGCGGCGGGTTTTGATTACGCCGGCATCGGGCGGCGGGCGCGCGGTCCGAGGGTCAAGCACGAAGTAGGCGCGCTGCATCAATAGCGGGGCAGTGGGACCGCAGGCGCGGCCCTACTTTTTCTTCTTGCGCTCCAGCGCCGCGTGGATCTTATGCCCGAGCGCAGCCGCGGTAAACGGCTTCTTGAGAAACAACAGCGCCGGGTCGTCCGTGAACTGCCGCATGGCGTCGGATTCCTCATAGCCACTCGAGATCACGACCGTCATATCCGGACAAGTGCGGCGGATGTATTGCCACACGGCGTGGCCGTCCATGTGGGGCATGGTCAGATCAAGCAGCACGGCTGAGATGCGGTCGTGCAAGCGGCTGAACAGATCGGCGCCATCCCGGCCGTCGGCGGCTTCAAACACAGTGTAGCCAAAATGTTCCAGGGTGGCGCGGGCCGCGCGCCGGACCAGGTCTTCATCGTCGACGATCAGAATGACGCCTGCGCCCGTTTCCACAGGGGCGGTCGCCGCGCGCTCCACATCTTTCGGCGCTGCCGCGGCCCCGATGGCGGGCATCAGAACGCTGAAGGTGCTGCCCGTTCCCTCGACGCTTTCGACGGCGATTGCGCCCTTGTGGCCGCGCACAATCCCCAGCGCCGCCGATAAGCCCAGGCCGCGTCCGGTAAATTTGGTGGTGAAGAACGGATCGAAAATCTGCGCCCTCACCGCTTCGCTCATGCCGCACCCGTTGTCGGATACCAGGATCTTGATATACCGCCCCGGAGGAAGCGGGTCGGGGCGAAACTGCGTCACCGGTTCCGATTGGCCGATGTCGCGGATGCCAGTGGACACACGCACCCTGCCTGGACGCTCGCCGGTGGCTTCCACTGCGTTCAGGATCAGGTTCATGACTAACTGCTGGATTTGCGTCGGGTCGCCTTCGAGCGGCGGCAGATCCGGGTGAAGCTCCAACGACAAATCGACGGTTCGCGGCACCGAAGAGCGGATCAGATCGCTGATATCGCGCACTACCGCGGAAGCATCCACCCGTTGCACGACGAACCTGCCCTTGCCGGCGTAAGCGAGCAACTGGCGCGTCAGATCGGCGGCGCGCTCGCTGGCCCGGATGATATCCTGCAGCATGCCGCGCACGCCAGAATCCAGATAAGCCGTTTCCATCACCAGACTGGCGTTGCCCATGATCCCGGTGAGCAGATTGTTGAAATCGTGCGCGACGCCGCCGGCCAGCAGTCCCAGGCTCTCGAGCTTTTGGGCGCGCCGCAACTGCTCCTCGAGCGCCTGCCGCTCGCGACGCAAGACGGATTCGCGCAACTCCCGGCGAACCGCGGGGACCAGACGGTTCAAGCGATGCTTCAGGACGTAATCGTGGGCGCCGGCCTTCATCGCCTCAACCGCGGCCTCTTCGCCGATGGTGGCGGAAACGATGACGAAGGGTAAGTCGGCCTCTTCCCGCTGCAGCACGGCCAAAGCCTCGGAGACCGAGAACCGCGGCAGGGAAAAATCCGAAAGCACCAGGTCCCACGGCTTCTCGCCGAGCGCGCGCAACAGATCCTCGGCCGTGTCCACGCGGCGGAATTCCGGGTCGTACCCGCCGCGCTTAAGCTCGAGGACGATCAGGTCCACGTCTTCCTCGGAATCCTCCACGATGATGACTCTCAGGGGCGTCCGTTCGAGTTGAGCGGCTGGGTGGGTCACTGGTCTTCCTCCCGGCGCAACGTGAAATAAAAGGCGGCGCCGCGCTCGACTTCCGCTTCCGCCCAAATGCGCCCGCCATGCCTGCGGACGATGCGATCCACAGTGGCGAGTCCAATGCCCGTACCCTCGAATTCGGAATCCTTATGCAAGCGCTGAAACGGATTGAACAAGCGGCCGGCTTGAGACATGTCGAAACCCGCGCCATCGTCGCGCAGAAAGTACGCGCGGCCGTGCGCCGTCTCCGCCACGCCGAATTCGATGCGCGTCGAGGCGTGCTTGCGGGTGAATTTCCAGGAATTTTCCAGCAGGTTCAGCAGCGCGGCCCGCAGCAGGGTCGGGTCGCCCCAGGCGTCGATGCCATCGGGAATGACGAATTCCACGCTACGCTGCGGGTCGCGGGCGTCCAGCTCGGCGCAAAGGGCGCGCACTATCCCGCTCAGGTCCACGTTTTGCTCGTTGATCTGAAGCCGGGTGAGGCGCGAGAAGTTGAGCAGGTCTTCCACCAGGTCATTCATGCGGTGGGTCGCGGTTTCGATGCGCTCAAGGTATAGCCGGCCCCGGTCGTCAAGCCGGTCGCCGTGAGATTCGATTAGGGCTTTGCTGAAGCCGGCGATGCGGCTAAGCGGGCCGCGCAGGTCGTGAGAAACCGTGTAGCTGAAGGTTTCCATCTCGCGGTTGAGGTCGTTCAGCTCCGCGATGCGGCGCTCCAGATGACGGTTGAGAGCCTTGATCTCTTCTTCGGCGCGCCGGCTTCGGTGAATCGCCTCCTGCAGCTCCGAGTTCTGCCGCTCCAGCAGCTTCGATTGATGGGCCAGCAAGCCGGACTTACGGTGCAGCTCCACAAAAACGCTGACTTTGGCGCGCAGGATTTCGGGGACAAAAGGCTTGGCGAGGTAATCCACTGCGCCTAGCGTATAGCCGCGCCGGATGTGCTCTTCGCTACGGCCCAGCGCGGTGAGAAAGATAATGGGCGTATGGCGCGAACGGTCGCGTTGGCGGATCAAGGCTGCGGTTTCGAAGCCGTCCATTTCCGGCATCATCACGTCCAGGACGATCACAGCGAAATCTTCTTCGAGCAGATGACGGAGGGCTTCGCGGCCCGATTCGGCTTTGACCACTTCCTGGCCCAGACATTCCAGCACGGCCCCGGCGGAGAGCAGATTATCGGCCTGGTCGTCCACCAGCAGAATCTTGATCGGCTCAGGCGCTTCGGCGGCCATGCTCTGCGAATCCCTATCGAACAGGGGCGCGGCGAAGCTCATACGGCCATGCTCGCTCGCAATGCCTTCCTATGGCGGCGGTCATGAGTCCAGACGCGCATCAGCGAGAAAAACTGATCGAGGTCGACACGCTTGGCCATACAGTCGGACGCGCCCGATTCGATGCGCTTCTCCCGATCCTTCGTGACCATGCTTCGTGCGCTCATTAGTACCTCATGACAAGGTGGAAATAGCCATCGCAAATGGGCTATTTACAGATTAGTGTCACAAGGTCCGGTCAGGTCACTTACGTGTACGCGAAAGCACAGACTGCGTGAGCCGATTAGTGAGGTCATGCACAGAATCGAGTTACTGTCGGTCCTTGTCCTTTTTCGGCTGCGGCGGACCGGGGTCCGGGGCGTGGTGGCCATCGCTCGAATCATCCGTACGCCTGTCGGCACTGGAGTAATCGACGCTGGGGTGACGCGTTTCCAGTTTGGCCTGTCGGGCGTCGGCGCGGTCTTTGGCGCGCTGAAATGCAATGGCTTGTTGGACGCCATCAGACTCGCCCCTGGGTTGAGCCGTCTTTTGCGACCCGTTTTGCGGTTGCTGTGCGAAGCTGAGCGGAGTTAGTACCAGAGCGACTCCGAGCGCGCCGGTTAACAGATTGCGATGCATATATTCGCCTCCTGCAAATGTTATGTGCATCGCGGGGGCCACGGTGCGGTTTGAGACGTGACCCAAATCGGCGCCGGTCCCGATTTCCACGAGGTCCATTCACGCGAGGAGCGTCAAAGGGCGGCCCAGACTTCCACCAAACGCTTGGTGTACAATCGCACAATCAAGCTTCGGCGGCCGCAATAGAGGCCGCGAAGACTCAGAGAGAGGGCGACATGCGAAAAGTGGTTCTTCTTCTGCCGTTCTTGTTTGTTGTGGAGAATTCTGCACTCGCGACATGGTCGGTAATCGCCGTTGATCGCGGCACGGGACGGGTAGTGATCGCGTCCTCCACCTGCACTGGGAGCACCGATGATTTCTTGAAGGATGTCCAAGCGGTGGTGGTACCCGGCAAAGGCGTGGCTGCGTGTCAGGCTGGCGTGGACAGCGCAACCCATCAGAACCAGACATTGGTATTTGCGGAACTTCAGAGAGGAACCGAGCCGGCCAGAATTATCGAGCTACTGAGTCAGGATCCCGGATTCCAGGGGCGGCAATATGGAATCGTCGATCTGCAAGGCCGCATGGCGGGACACTCGGGACTAACCAATGGTTTTGTGACTCAAGACATGCACGGCCAAGCTCCGGGAACTGAAATCTTCTATTCGATTCAAGGCAATATTCTTAGATCGGCCGCAGTGATCCCGAACGCCGTGAAGGCGTTCCTTGCAGCCAAGGGCGGAGTCACGGATCGAGTCATGGCCGCGATGGAAGCCGCCGATGCGGCCGGTGGCGACAGCCGGTGCACCTGTCAGGTTCCGGCGGTGCCCGCTGAGAGCAGCTCTATTCCCTGCACCACGCGCTCCTCTCTTGTCGCCTATATTCTGGCTGCCGATCCGCAGGATACAAACGGCCCGGCCGATCAGGCCAACTCACACAACAATGGTAAGTACAGTATGTACGTGACGGTCTCTCAACCTAACCACGGGCCGGCCTTCAATATCAAACCCGGCGAGAACCTGAATCCGGTCAAGACCCTCCGAATGCGTTACGAAGCGTGGCTCAAGGCTCACCCCGAGTTCAAACGGTAACTATTCGAACATCAACCAGGAGATAGAAACGTGCAGTTCATTCGATCACTTCAATCTATACCGGTTCCGATGATCGCGTTCACCTTGGTGTTCGGCGTCGCGGATAAGGCGGGCGCGCAGCAACGAGGGGCAGACGCATCGGCCGCGCCTCAGGCCGCCACTCCGGCGGGACGTGGAGGAGGCGCACGCGGCGGCCGCGGCCGTGGCGGCGCTTTTCAAAACATGACGCTGACGACCACCGCATGGCCGGATGGCGGAATGATACCGCTGAGATACACCCAGGCCGGACCTGAATTGTCACCCGCCATTCAATGGAGCGCGGCGCCTCAAGGCACAGTCAGCTTCGTGCTGGTATTCCACGACGCCGATACGCTGGTCAATAACTCTACCGATGACCTGCTGCACTGGATGCTGTGGAACATTCCGGGGACGGCTACGGCGATCGCACAAGGGAAACCGGATGGCTTTGAGTTAGAGGATGGCACGCGCCAGATCAGCGTCAGCGGCTCCCGCTATCGCGGCCCGGGGGCATCGGCGACCGGACCAATTCATCATTATGTGATGGAACTTTACGCTTTGGATACGATGCTCGACATCAAGGTCAATCCGCAGGGGCCGCAGGAAGCGAATCCAAATGTGCAAGCAATCCGAGCGTCAATCATTCAGGCAATGGTGGGACACATTCGGGGAAAAGCGGCGTACTTCGGGCTCTTTCGCCGTCCAGAGTAGGAACCAGGTGGGCGGGACCCATGGCCTGCCACTGTCTGCCACTGTCATATCCAATACCGCTCTTGCCCAATTTTGTGCCATACTGTCCGTCATGCCTTCGTTTTGCAAGCGGACCACCCGGGCGCTCATCGCCATTCGCGTGTTCCTCCGCCTGACTGCGATGGACGTTTGTTGCGGCCCGCCTCCCTCTTTGTCTTTCCAATAGTCCAGCAACGCCGCCTGCCGGCGTCTTAGTGTAAGTTCGTAAATCCAATAGAAGGAGTGTAACTATGAATCATCCGTCCATCCTTTGGGAAGAGACGGTTTGGCCCGGCGCAAGCTGGTCGCACGTCTTGAAGCGCGGTACGGCGCTGCGCATCACCGATATCGAGGGCGGCGCTAACGTGGGCGCGCTTTTCTATAACTTCGAATGCCCGGTGGAGCGCTACAATATGCCCGACACCTTGAAGGCGCAGCATATCGCGCGACTGACTAAAGGCTTCGTTCTGTATTCGGATATGGGCCGCATCCTCTGCTCGATGGTGGAAGATACAGTTGGCTGGCACGACCCGATAGGCGGATGCTCGAATGCAGCGCTAGTGACGTCGAAGTACGGCGATGCGCGCTACCAGGAGCATCGCAACGAATGCCACCAGAACGGCCGCGACAGCTTCCTGGTGGAGATGAGCAAGTGGGGGCTCGGGCCGCGCGATCTTACATCCAACGTTAATTTTTTCAGCCGCGTGGATGTGACGGCAGACGGATCGATGAGCTATCACGCCGGTAACTCGGCGCCGGGATCGTATGTCGAGCTCCGGGCCGAGATGAACGTGCTGACGATCTTGAACACTTGCCAGCACCCGCTCGACCCGAATCCGGAGTACGCTCCCAAGCCCGTGGTGCTTTCCGTACGGCATGCACCGCCGGTTCAGCCGGACGACCCGTGCCGCCTCTCTCGCCCCGAAAACGGGCGCGGATTCACGTTGACGGAACGATATTTTCTCTAAGGAGACTTGGCCATGAGTGAAGCCAGGACAATCGAAAGTAAGTTGGACCCGAAAAGCGCCAGTTACCGGCACGTCATTCCGGCGGGTGAACCGTGGATTCACGAAATCCGGCGGGGCCAGTATTTCCGGATTGTCGACTTGAACGGTAATCAGGCCGTGGATACCTTGTTCTACAATGCGCACGACTACGCCGACCGCTACAGCGCGCAGGACACTATCCGCAGCCAGGCGAATCTCTATCTCACAACCGGTACGCGGCTAATGTCTACCGCAGGTACGGTCCTGTTGACCATCGTCGCCGATACCTGCGGACGCCACGACACGCTGGGCGGCGCATGCGCCAATGAGAGCAATATGGTGCGCTATGCCATCGAGAAGCGGCACATGCACGCCTGCCGCAGCAGTTTTCTCAAGGGCGTGCTGGACTGGGACCACGGCATGACCAAACGCGACATCGCTAACAACATCAATTTCTTTATGAATGTGCCGGTAACTCCCGAAGGTAAGTTGACATTCGAAGACGGTATCTCAGAAGCCGGCAGATATGTGGAAATGCGCGCGGAAATGGATGTGCTGGCGCTGATTAGTAACTGCCCGCAGTTGAATAACCCTTGTAATGCGTATGACCCCACGCCGGTAGAGGTTCTTATCTGGAATGCCCCGATTCGGGATGCCGTGATCTCGGTTGCCCCGGAGAATTGATGTTCCACAAAGTACTCATCGCCAACCGCGGAAGCATCGCCTGCCGCATTATCCGCACGCTGCGGCGAATGGGCATCGGGTCGGTGGCGGTCTATTCGGAAGCGGACCGGCATTCCCTGCATGTCGAACAGGCGGATGAAGCGGTTGCCATCGGTCCGCCGCCGGCCGCACAGAGCTATCTTTCCACGGCGTCGCTGCTCGAAGCCGCGCGCAGCACGGGCGCGGAGGCGATTCATCCGGGCTACGGATTTCTCAGCGAGAACGCCGATTTCGCCGAGGCGTGCGCGCGCAACGGCATCGTATTCATCGGACCTACTCCGCAGCAGATGCGCGCGTTCGGCTTGAAACACACCGCGAGGCGGATCGCGGCGGAAAACGGCGCCCCCTTATTGCCAGGAACGGACTTGTTGCAGACCGCCGGGGAAGCGCTTTTGGCCGCAAGAGACATCGGCTATCCCGTGATGCTCAAGAGTACGGCGGGCGGCGGCGGCATCGGCATGCGGCTTTGCAATTCGGCCGAGGAGTTGCACGATTCTTTCGCCGCGGTACAGCGGATGAGCCAGGCCAGCTTCGGCTCAGGTGGGCTCTATTTGGAGAAGTTCGTCGCCGAAGCGCGCCACATCGAGGTGCAGATCTTTGGCGATGGCAGGGGCTCGGTGATCGCTCTCGGGGAGCGCGATTGCTCCGCGCAGCGCCGCCATCAGAAGGTGATCGAAGAGACCCCGGCGCCGGGCCTCGCCGCGGACGTGCGCGCGCGTCTCCTCAGCGCCGCGGTGCGGTTGGGCGAAGCCGTGAACTATCAATCCGCGGGCACGGTGGAGTTCATTTACGACAACCGGGCTGGAGCGTTCTACTTCCTGGAAGTCAACACAAGGCTGCAAGTGGAACACGGCGTCACTGAAGAAGTCACAGGGGTCGACCTGGTGGAGTGGATGGTGCGGCAGGCTGCGGGCGAGGCAGCCCTGGTAGCGCCGGTGGTCTTGCCGCCGGTTTTTTCGATGCAGGCGCGCCTCTACGCCGAAGACCCCGCCAAAGATTTCCAGCCCAGCGCGGGCCGCCTCACACATGTCGAGTGGCCGTTGGACGCGCGCGTGGAGACATGGGTCGAAGCGGGCACGGAAGTCACTCCGTATTACGACCCTATGCTGGCGAAAATCATCGTGCGCGGTGCGAGTCGCATGGAAGCTCAGGAGCGCTTGCGCACGGCTCTCGCCCAGAGCCGGATCGCGGGTATTGAAACCAATCTCGAATACCTGCGTCAGATTTGCGCCGATGCCTCTTTCGCGCGCGGCGGCATCTCCACTTCGTTCCTGCGCACTTTCGAATACCGCCGCAATGCGATTGATGTGCTGGCTGGCGGCACGCAGACCACGGTGCAGGATTTCCCCGGCCGCATCGGCTACTGGCACGTGGGAGTTCCGCCGTCCGGCCCGATGGATTCGCTGGCCTTCCGCATCGCGAATGAACTCGTCGGGAACGCCGAGGGCGCGCCTGGCCTTGAAATCACTGTGACCGGGCCAACCTTGCGCTTCCGCTGCGACGCCGTCATCGCGATCACCGGTGCGGATTTCGCAGCCACTCTGGACGGCGTTCCGCTGCCGCGCTGGCAAGCCGTTGCGGTGAAAGCCGGCGCCACACTGGAGATGGCCGCGGCGCAAGGCCCCGGCGCACGCGCTTATCTTGCGGTTGCAGGCGGCTTCGACGTGGCGCCATATCTGGGCAGTGCCAGCACCTTCATACTAGGAAAATTCGGCGGACATGCCGGCCGCCCACTACGCGCTGGCGATGTGTTGGAAGTAGGGCGGACCCCCTGGTCCGCGCGCGACCCCCTGGTCGCGCCGCTCTGGCATGCGCAGATTCCGCTGTACGCCCACGAATGGGAAATCGGCGTACTCTACGGACCGCACGGCGCGCCGGATTTCTTCACACCCGCGGACATCGACGTGTTCTTCTCGACGGCCTGGAAAGTACATCACAATTCCGACCGCACCGGCATCCGCTTGATCGGTCCTAAGCCCGAGTGGGCGCGCAAGGACGGCGGCGAGGCGGGGCTGCATCCTTCGAACATACACGACAACGCATACGCCGTCGGCACGGTGGATTTCACGGGTGACATGCCGGTGATTCTCGGACCGGACGGTCCAAGTCTCGGCGGCTTCGTATGTCCGGCGACCATTGTGGCGGCGGAGTTGTGGAAGATGGGGCAGCTCAAGCCCGGCGATCTGGTGCGCTTCCGAGCTATGACATTGGAAGAGAGCCGCGACGTTGAGAAGCAACGAGACAGTCGGTTGGCAGGCGAAAGCGCCTGCCCCACAAAACGCGAAGAGCCCATCCTGCGATCGCAACCCGCCACTCAATCCTCTCCCGCAGTGGTCTGCCGCGCCGACGGCGACCGCAACCTCCTGGTGGAATACGGTCCGAACGTGCTCGACCTCAACCTCCGTTTCCGCGCACACGCGCTCGAAACGCAACTGCGTGAGGAAAATCTGCCAGGTATTCTCGACATCACCCCCGGCGTGCGCTCGCTGCAAATCCATTACGACGGCAAAACGCTAACCCGCGACGGACTGCTCGAAGCACTGGATCACTGCGAGCGCCGGATCCCCGCCATCGACGACATCGTCGCGCCGTCCCGCGTGGTTCATCTACCGCTTTCGTGGGACGACCCGGCCACTCAACTCGCCATCCGCAAATACACGCAATCGGTACGGCCGGACGCGCCCTGGTGTCCCAGTAACATCGAATTCATCCGCCGCATCAACGGCCTGGAATCCATCGACGAGGTGCGGCGCATTGTCTTCTCCGCGAACTACCTGGTGCTGGGCCTGGGCGATGTGTATCTGGGCGCGCCGGTGGCCACGCCCGTTGACCCGCGTCATCGCCTGGTCACCACCAAATACAACCCGGCGCGCACGTGGACGCCCGAGAACGCCGTCGGAATCGGCGGCGCGTACCTGTGCGTCTACGGCATGGAAGGCCCCGGCGGCTACCAGTTCGTCGGCCGCACGGTGCAGATGTGGAACACTTATCGCACTACGCCGGAATTCGAGCCGGGCAAGCCGTGGCTGCTGCGCTTCTTCGACCAGATTCAGTTTCATCCGGTCTCGGCGGAAGAACTGATCGAGATTCGCGATGCGTTCCCGCATGGCGGATATCATTTGCGCATTGAGCCGCGCGAGTTTCGCCTGAAGGATTACCACGCGTTTCTGAATTCCATAGTGTCCGAAGCCGCGGAGTTTAAGCAGCGGCAACAATCTGCTTTCGAGGCTGAGCGCGAACGCTGGGCGGCCGCCGGCGCAGACCAATTCCGCGAGCCAGTGGAGCCGGTTGCGCTAGTATCCTCGCCGGAAGAAGCGGTGCCTGAGGGCTGTCGTCCGGTGTGTTCGCCGGTTGCGGCCAACGTGTGGAATATCGCGGTGGAAGTGGGAGAACGCGTGGAGCCCGGACAAAAACTGGTAGTGCTTGAGGCCATGAAAATGGAGATCGCAGTAACCGCGCCCTTCGCGGGCGCCATCGAAAAGTTGAACTGCGCGCCAGGGTCGCTGGTTTCGGCCGGACAGAACCTGGTCACGCTTCGCAGGGGGTCAATTTGAAACCGTCGGAAATAATAGCCGGCATCTACGACCGCATCGACAGTGCCCCGCTCGCGCCGGTTTGGATCTCTCTGGTCCCGCGCGAGACTGCGCTAGCCCGCGCGCACGAGCTTGAGGCCGACCTGCAAGCTGCCGAGAAACCGCTCTACGGCCTGCCGTTCGCCATCAAGGACAATATCGATCTGGCCGGCCTGCCCACCACCGCGGGCTGCCCTGCCTATGCGTATTCGCCAACCGTTAACGCGACCGTGGTGCAGCGCCTGCTCGATGCCGGCGCTATCGCCATCGGCAAAACCAACCTCGATCAATTCGCCACCGGCCTGGTGGGAATGCGGTCGCCGCACGGCGCGTGCTCCAGCGTTTTCGATAGCCGCTACATTTCCGGCGGTTCCAGTTCGGGCTCCGCGGTCGCCGTGGCCAGCGGCTTGGCGAAGTTTGCCCTTGGCACCGATACCGCCGGCTCCGGGCGTGTTCCGGCGGCGTTCAACGGATTGATCGGGCTGAAGCCCACGCGCGGCCTTCTGAGCACGCACGGCGTGGTGCCCGCCTGCCGCACTCTCGATTGCGTTTCCATCCTCGCGAAGACGTGCCGCGAGGCCCACGCCGTGCTGCAAGCGGCGCGCGGTTTCGATCCGCTCGACCCATTTTCGCGCGCGCCCACCGAGGGGCAGGATGCTGCGCCGTGGCTCGGCGGGCCCTTCCGTTTCGGCGTTCCGGCGGCGAGTCAACTGCAATTCTTCGGCGACGAGGAAGCGGCAGCGCTCTATGCGAAAGCCATCGCGGACATGGAAGCTATCGGCGGCGAGAAAGTCGAAATCGATTTCTCCATTTTCCGCGCGGCGGCCGATCTACTGTATTCCGGCCCATGGGTGGCGGAGCGGCTGGCGGCCATTCGCGAATTCGTGGAAGCTCATGCCGATCAGATGAACCCCGTGGTTCACGGAATCGTTTCGGGCGCGAAGCGATACACAGCTGTCGATGCCTTCGCCGCCGAATATAAGCTTCGGGAAATTCGCCGCGCCTCCGAAGCCGAATGGCGCCGCATGGACGTGATGCTTCTGCCTACTACGGGAACCATCTACACGCGCGAAGCGGTTGCGGCCGACCCGATCCAATTGAATACGAACCTGGGCTATTACACCAACTTCGTCAACTTACTCGACTTGGCCGCGGTCGCTGTGCCTGCCGGATTCCGCACCACTGGTCTGCCGTTCGGCGTCTCTCTCATCGGCCCCGCATTCAGCGACGAAGCTCTGCTGGCCGTCGCGGACCGATACCATCGTGCGCCCGGTCCGCCGCTGGAGTTGCAAATCAGTCCACCGGGATGCATCCCAGTCGCGGTAGTGGGCGCACACTTGAGCGGTCAGCCCCTGAACTGGCAACTGACCGGTCGCGGCGCGCGTTTGATGCAGACCAGCCGCACGGCGCCCGGCTACCGGCTCTACGCATTGCCTGGGACCGTTCCGCCGAAGCCTGGCCTGGTGCGCGACGAAGCGTTCCAGGGCCCCGGCGTCGAACTGGAAGTGTGGGCTGTTCCAGCGGACCGGTTTGGCGGCTACGTGGCCGATGTCCCTGCGCCGCTCGGCATCGGCAACGCCACGCTGGAAGACGGCCGCACAGTCAAGTGTTTCATCTGCGAACCATACGCCATCGCGGGCGCTACTGAGATTACGCATTTCGGCGGATGGCGTAAGTACCTCGCGCAAGCGGCATGTTAAAATACAGAAATTCCTTAGGCAGGCCACGTCGCCACTAAGCTTCGAACTTTGGTCGACGACGATGCGAAAGCTTGCCATCTTTCTTTTTCTCGCCCTATCCGCATACGCTCAGAAGCCCACGTTTACAGTGGGTTGGTCCATCTACGCCGGTTGGACCCCCTACTACTACATGAACAAGGCGGGCATTCTGCGCAAGTGGGCGGATAAGTATGGCATCGCCATCAAGGTGCAGCGCTTCGACTATGCGCCGTCCCTCGACGCCTTTGTAGCGCGCAACATCGAAGCCTGCGCCATGACCAACATGGAGGCGCTCGATATGCCCGCGGCGTCGGGCGTGCCCACCACGGTAGTGCTCATCGGCGATTACTCCAACGGCAATGACGCGCTGCTGGTGCGCAACGGCCTGCAGATGAAAGACCTGGCCGGCAAGAAGATGCTGCTGGTGCAGAAGACTGTCTCCGAATACCTCTTCGACCGCGCCATGACTATCGGCGGCCTGCGCGACCAGATCAAGCGTGTCCGCATGGTGAATACATCCGATTCCGATATCGCCAACGCGTTCATCGGCGACACGGGAGCCTCGGCGGTGGTCACGTGGAAGCCGATGGTTTCGCTGCTCGCGAAGACGAAGGGCGTCACGTCGCTGTTCAATTCGTCGCAGATTCCCGGCGAGATACTCGACCTGATGGTGGTCCGTACCGATGTGATCGACCGTCCCGATGGCTCCGGACAGAAATTCGCGAAAGCGCTCGCGGGCGCTTGGTATGAGATGCTGGCGCTGATGTCCGTCAAGGGCCCGGCCGGCGACAAAGTGCTCGCCGCCATCGCGGAAGGCTCGCAGGATACGCTCGATTCTTACAAGGAACAACTCAGCACGACTAAGATGTTCTACACTGCGCAATCCGCGGTGGATTTCGGCGCCTCGTCCGATCTGAAACAGAAGATGGCGCTGGTGCGACAGTTCTGCTTCGACCGTAGCCTGCTCGGCGCCAACACGAAATCCGTGGACGATGTAGCCATCCGCTACCCCGATGGCGCGGTGCAAGGCAAACCCGATCGCGTGCGCCTGCAGTTCGAGCTGGCGTACATGAAGATGGCTGCGCAGGGGAAGCTATAGCATGTCCGCCGGCCTGCTTTCCATTTACGCCAAGCCCGGCCGTATTTGGAGCTTGCTGCTTTCGTGGGCTTTGTTCGTTACCGGAATCGGCGCTTATCTTTATGTCTCGCACGCGCGGCATCTGGATAACCCGGAAGACCGGGTGATGCCGACCGTCGCGCAGATGGCGCGGGGAATGTATGACGCGGCGCTGCGCCCGGCGGAAGAAGATGAGGCGCAGCCGGCCGATGGCTCGCTGGCGCAGCGCTTCCTCAACAGCATGTTGTGGAAAGATACCAAGGCCACTTCGCGGCGCTTTATACTCAGCATGATTCTGCTGATTCCCGCCGTGCTGATAGGTCTGCACATGGGACTGTTCCCCTATGTGGGCGCGTTCTTTCTGCGCTTCGTCCTGTTCTTCGACAAAATCGTGGCGCTTTCGCTGCTGCCGATTCTGTTCATCGCGTTCGGAATCGATGAGCTAGCCAAGGTCATGCTGATCGTGGTGGGAGTGGGGCCCACCATCATCCTCGACACATTCAACCTGACTCGCAGCGTACCCGGCGAACAAACCGTCAAGGCCTTCACGCTGGGCGCGAGCGATTTCGATGCGGCGTACCGCGTGGTGTTTAAACAGATCCTGCCGCGCGTGCTCAATAGCATCCGGCTGAATCTCAAATCGGTCATGCTGTTTCTCTTTGCGGGAGAGATGATCGCTTCCACCGACGGCCTGGCTTATCGCATCGCGCTGCTGCGCCGCCACATGGGCATGGATGTGATCGTGCCCTACGTGCTTTGGGTGGCGCTGCTGCTGTTTCTGGTGGACCTGGGGATGCGCCTGTTGAACCGCAAACTGCATCCGTGGTTCCGGGAGTCTTAGACGCCATGCCGCTGATCGAAATGAGTGACATCACGGTGGCATACGGCGCGGCGCCCGGGTCGCCACTGCGGACCGTGCTCGACGGCATTCACCTCGATATCCATGAAGGCGAATTCGTCTGCGTGCTGGGGCAGACGGGATGCGGAAAATCCACTCTGTTGCGCATGGTGTTGGGCTCGGAGCAGCCCATGAGGGGGCGCGTGCTCATCGACGGCCGCGTGCACGACCGTCCCGACCGCACGCGCGGTTACGTTCCACAGAAGTACTCGCTGTTCCCGGATAAGACCGTGCTCGATAATCTGACGTTCGGTCCGGAGGCGCTGGAGTTCAGCCTGCTCGGCCGGCTGACGCCGCGATTCTACCGGCGCAGGCGCGAGTTCCGCCGCGAAGCGCTCGACTATCTGCGCCGCATCGGCCTGCATGAAACGGATGCGCGCAAGTATCCCGACCAGCTATCCGGCGGCATGCAGCAGCGCGTCGCCATCGCTCAGGCTCTAATGACGCGCCCGCGAATCCTGCTGATGGACGAAGCCTTCAGCGCGCTCGACCCGGGCACGCGCAAAGACATGCAGTGTCTCATCCTGCAACTGTGGAAGGATTTCGGCGCCACGATCCTTTTCGTGACTCATAACACGCACGAGGCGCTGACACTGGGCACACGCGTGGTCGTGCTGGCTAAGGAAGGCGAAGGTGGTTCGCGAGTCGCTTTGGATTTGCCGCTGCCGGAGCCGCGCAGCGAAGAGGATATACCATGGTTAGTGCGCCGGCTGGAGAGCGTCTCCCAGGGCACGGCTACTTCTTCTGCGTCGCCGGCCGCGGCTCTCTCGGGAAGATCGTAAAATCGCGTAGCGCCAGCTTCTCGGGCTTCGATTGCATCTGCTCCAACGCAGCCAATAGTTCGAGTAAGTGCGCGCGTCCTAATTCCAAGCTATGCTCGTGCGGCTGATAAGTCGTCCCGATCGGATAATCCACATACGGGATGGATGACTGTTCGATGTGACAGCCCAGGATATGCGCTACCGGGCGGCCTTCGGTAAACCTCACCAGACGCTGCGTGCTCGCGAGATATGCCGGAAAATCGGAGATATACAGGCGTCCGGGGTACAGGTTATCGCCTGTCAGCAGAATGCCGGTCTGCCGGTCGTAGTAAGCTACCGCCGCCGCCTGATGTCCGGGGATTCCGATGACGTCAAGCACACGTCCTCCCAGATCGATCGCGCCCGGCTGCTCGGGCCAGTTCGCTATGCCGAAAGCCTGCTGCACGGCCTCCACCGTAGCCGGAACCAGCGTGGTATCCGGCATCCCGGCGAAGCCTTTGTCCCCCGCCACGTGATCGCCATGGCCGTGCGAGTGCGCCACCACCAGCGCGATAGAGGCGCGCTTCTCGCGCTTCAGCCACTTGCCGATCAGCCCCTGCACCACCACGGCGGCATCGCTCTGGCCCGCGCCAGTATCGACTAACAGCGCGCGGTCGCGCCCGAAGAACAGATAGAGGAACGGCTTCTCGTAGTTCGTGCAGCCCGATTCGCGCAATATGTAAAGGGTGGGGTTGTACTCATGAATCTGCCATGCAGGGACCTCCAGGCAGTTAGGACCGCCGGTGATCCAGACTTTGGGAAGCTCTCCCGGGTCGACGCTTGCGGGCAGAACCGGGAGAGGCGCTTGCGCCCACGCTGACGCGAGCACAAGCAGGAGACAAGAGATGCAGAGTATAGGTTTCAAAACTCGTATCTTAGCGCGAACTGCATCGATAGCGCCGGTGCCGCCTCAGAGCTTATTTCAGGGTAGCAAGGCGCCTCTCGCTCGAGCGGTTCATTAGGTAGTCTGCGAAAGCGCGTTCACACGAGTGTGAACGCGGCACGCATGAGTGCGTGCGCCACGGTAATCTCAGGTAGTCAGTAGTTCAATTAGGCGATCAGGTCGTGCAAAACGTTGCCGGATACGTCCGTCAGGCGGAAATCTCTTCCGCTGTAGCGGTAAGTCAATTTCGTGTGATCGATGCCGAACAAATACAGGATAGTCGCGTGAATATCGTGCACGTGAACGGGCTTCTCGATGGCCTTGAAACCGAAATCGTCGGTTGCGCCGTAGATCGTGCCGCCCTTGACGGCCCCGCCGGCCAGCCACATGGTGAACCCGAATGGATTGTGGTCGCGGCCGCGCTTGACGCTGCCGCTGGCGCCGCCCACTTCCCGCACCGGAGTCCGGCCAAATTCCGAACCGCATACCACCAGCGTGTCTTTCCAAAGTCCACGCGACTTGAGATCCTTGATCACCGCTGCAAAGCCCTGGTCGGAATTCTTGGCGTTGGTCTTATGCGCGAAGATATCGCCATGGGCGTCCCAGGGATCGCCCTGCGAATAGTACACCTGGGTCATGCGGACTCCCTTCTGCGCGAGCCGCACAGCGGTCAGGCATCCGCGCGCCACCGGGCCCGGACCATAAAGATCCAGCGTGGCCTGCGATTCCTTGCGCACGTCGAACACTTCCGGCGCGTCGGTCTGCATGCGGTAGGCGATTTCCATCGACTTGATCACCGCTTCTACCTGCTGATCGGACCCCGTCTGCTCGGCGCGCATGCCTTCCAGCTTTTGAAGCAGATCGAGCTCGCGCCGCTGCTCCACCATGGAGAACTTGGGGTTATTGACGTAGCTGATCAGTTTCTTCGGATCGAACGTTCGCTCAATGACGACTGGTTTAGGCTTAGCATCCTTACCATCCTTTGCCTTGTCGGCCTTTTCCTCCGCCTCGGCCATGGCATCCGCCATTTCCTGATCGGCTGGATCGGCATCCGGATTGTCGGCCGCTGTCTGGACGCGATTGGAGATGTAAGTACCTTGGTTTATGGCCGGCAGGAACCCGTTGCTCCACAGCGGGGGCCCAACGGTAGTGGGAACGTTCGGACACAAGACAACGTAGCCGGGAAGATTCTGATTCTCCGTTCCCAAGCCATAAGTGAGCCACGCGCCCATGGACGGCCGGCCCGCCTGGTTCGCGCCGGTGTTCAACATCAGGCACGACGGTTCGTGGTTGGGTATATCCGTGTAGACCGATCGCACCCAGCAAATATCGTCGGCTACTTCGCCTAAGTGCGGCCATAACTCGCTGACATCCATGCCACAGTTACCGTACTTCTTGAACTGGAACGGCGACTTCATCAGCTCGCCGGTCCGGCGCTCAGTCTTGACGGTTCCGCCGGGCAGCGGCTGGCCATCGTACTTATCGAGAGCCGGCTTGGGGTCGAAGCTGTCGACGTGAGACAAGCCGCCGTTCATGAACAGGAAGATTACCCGCTTGACTCGCTGCGGATAATCTAACCTGGCGGCTCCGAGTGTAGCGCCATCCGGCCCGGCCAGAGGCATAGCCTTGGCCAGCGAGTTACCTAGCATTCCGGCGAAGGCCATCATGCCGAAACCGTTGCCGACGCGCCGTAGCGCATCCCTGCGAGTTACCGGATTCGAAGATTTATGTTCCAACATTTAAAGATTCCTTCGCAGGCCATGGGCCCGCGCTACTAGCTAGTTAATAAACAAGAACTCGCTGGAGCTGAATAACACTTTGGCATAGCGTCCCCATGCGGTCGGTTCATACTTCACATCTGGGGCCGCGCCGCGTCCGCGTCCACCACGACCGCCAGCAGGGCCGCCGAATCCACCCATGCCGCCCATCATTCCCATGCCCATGGGCGCGGCTCCAGCCGCAGCGTCTTCTGCGTTATTAGCTCCATCCGCGCCTGCGCCACCTTCGGATGGTTCCGTGCTGACGGCGGGAGCCGTACCCATTCCGCCCCTGCCGCCGCGGCCTCCGCGACCGCCGCCCTCGGGCGGTTTATTCTTGTTCTCTTCGTATTCCCGCAATGGCTCGGCGTGCAGATAGTCCAGGCCGAGCTTGACTTCTTCTTCGCTGGGCTCGCGGCCGTACGCCAGCATGTAGACCTTGTGGATGCGCGATCGGTTATCAGGCTCAGGGGCCACGCGCTTGGCGAGCGCCTCGGACTCCACCTGGATGAAATCGCTATTCATCAGGAATAGCCTCTGCAGCGGCACCGTGGTGGTGAATCGCTTCTCGGCGCTGATGTTAGGCGGCGGAAAATCGAACAGTTGCAGGTATTCGTCCAGCTTGTAACGGCTCACTTTGCCATAAACCGTGCGCCGCGTGAAAGCCGGAGTCAAGTCTTCGCTCGGTCCGCCCAGCGAGTTATCCAGATTGCCGGCCACCATAAGTACCGCGTCGCGGATCTGCTCCGCGTCCATGCGCTTACGGTCGGCGCGCCAGTAGAGCCGATTGCCCGAATCCTTGGCGAAATTGACCTGATCCATCTCAGTACCGAGCTGGTACACTGCGCTCAACATAATCTGCCGGTGAAGCTTCTTCATCGACATTCCGTTCTTTGCGAACTCACTGGCAAGATACTCGAGTAGCGCCGGATTCGTAGGCCGCTCGCCCGTCATGCCGAAGTTACTCGGCGAATCCACTATGCCGGTCCCGAAATGTCCTTTCCAGATACGGTTGACAATGACGCGCATCGCCACCGGCTGTTTCACGATGTCTTCCGCTAGCTCCAGACGTCCGCTGCCTTCCTGGAAAGGTTGCGGCTCATCCTTCGAAAGCATGCTCAAGAAATGCCGCGGCACTTCCGGTCCGAGATTGTTCGGATTGCCTCGAAGGGCCAGCGGCAAATTCACAGGCTGCCTGGCATCTTCCACGCCGTGAAGAAACGGATACCCGGGCTCCAGCTTCTTGCGCCATTCGTCAATGTCGGCTTTGATCGCCGCCATTTGCGCCTGCGCCTGCGCGCCGGTACGGCTTTCGAGGCCCCATCCCCGGAACAGCAGCACTCCGGGCTTGCCGCCGCGTCCGCCTGCGGCCATCATCGCCGCCGGGTCGTCGGAATCGCGCAATTCCCGCTGGAAGATTTCTGTCCAGAAGTTGTTCTCTTCTTCCGGCATGTTCTTTAGACGAAGGCCGCAATTCGGGCAGAAATCGTCGTTGGTGATGAACTCATTCGGCTCGTTGGCGCGCTTCTTTTTCTTGGTGCCTTCGAGCGCTTTAGCGGCGATGACTTCGTTTTCTTCGTTGAGATCCCGGCGCGCCAGCATCACCTTGACCACATTGGCCTGGAACTCCTCGGCCAGCTTTTTCACTTCCTGATTACCGCCGCCGGCGCCACCGCCTCTGCCGCCGCGGCCTCCACCACCGCCTCCACCACGCCCTCCGCCACCGCCCGCCGTCGCAGGAACAGCCTTTTTCATCAGGGCCTGCCACGCTTCCTTATAGTGGTACTTATCGGTGGGCTTCGCCATGTAAGCGATCCACCGCTCCAGAATTTCGTAGTCGAGCTTTCTCGATTCCACTACCGTTTCGGCTTCCTTCTTCTGGCCGGCCACTTCATACGCGCCTTGCAGGTAGTTAGCGGTCTGGAAGGCGAGTGACTCCGCTAACTGCGTGGCTAAGTTAGTTTGTAACTCCTGCAGCGCCTTCTGCTTCTTTTCCACTTCGTCTTCGATCTTCGTCTGCTGATCCACCACGGATTTCGGCGCCAGCGGATACCTGTGATACGCCGTATTCAGAAACACGCCCGCCAGGGAGTAGTAGTCGGTTTGCGGAATCGGATCGTACTTATGATCGTGGCAGCGCGCGCACGCCACCGTCAGACCCAAAAACCCGCGCGTCACCACATCCACACGGTCATGGCGTTCATCGGCGCGGGTCACTTCCACCGCGCCATTGTCGTAATACCACGGCCCCAGGCCCAAAAATCCCGTCGCCGGCAGCGCCTTATAGCGCGTCTTCTCGTCCAGCAGGTCGCCCGCAATCTGCGCCTTCACAAACTGGTCGTAGGGCATATCGTCGTTCATCGCCTGAATCACCCAGTCGCGATAAATATAGGCGTTCGGATAAGGATGGTAGCCCCGCGGATTGGGGTTGAGGCTGCGATAATCGTCCTCGCCATAGCGCGCCACGTCGAGCCAGATCCGGCCCCAACGCTCTCCATAATGCGGGGACGCCAGCAGACGATCCACCACCTTCGCAAATGCGTCCGCCGAAGTATCTTTCTCGAATGCCGCGATCTCTTCGGGCGCCGGCGGCAGACCAGTGAGGTCTAATGTCGCGCGCCGGATCAAATCGTGCCTGCCGGCCGCGCGAACCGGTTTCATCCCATCTTTTTCGAGCCGTGCAAGGACGAACTTGTCGATCGCAGTCTTCGACCATTTGGCGTCTTTCACCGGCGGCGGTGGCGGATCGGTAAGCGGAATCAGGGACCAGAAATTCTTGCGCTCCGCGGGAATCACATATTTATCGCCGGCCTTGCTCTCTTTGATCGGAGCCGCCGCCGCGGCCGCACCCGGCCAAACCGCGCCGCTCTTCACCCAGGAGACCAAGTCTTCCACTTCGGCATCGGAAAGCTTCCCGCCCATAGGCATCTTGAGCGCGGGATCGGTCTGGCGCACAGCCCGTATCAGCCAACTTTTGTCCGGGTCGCCGGGAACCACCGCCGCACCGCGCCCGCCGCCCCTGAGCAAACCTTCCTGACTATCTACGCGTAGCCCGCCTTGCGACTGCGCGGAACTGGCATGGCACGCATAGCAATTATTCGCCAGCACCGGCCGTATTTTGGTCTCGAAGAAATCCGCACTGGAGGCAGTGGAAGGCTGCGCGTGGATGGGGACAGCGGCAAAAATGGCCAGGAGGGCCGGAAAACAGCGCATAGTTTATCTCACAATGCAGACAGTCTAACAGGGCTCAAGGAGTCACGGGGAGCCGGGCGTCAACAAGGAGGCACTATGCGCCGACGGGGCGAACGTACTAAAGGCCACGAATCAGCCGCGGAATGCTTCTACTTAGTATCGCCCACACGCTACAAATGTCAATTACTTTGTTAAGGCTTACCGCATACGCTTTCGGGATTTTCCAGCTGGACCAAAGCAAAGATAAAAGGCGCTACGCGGATGCGGCTTTGCCATCCCGACTTCAGTGTAGCGCGGGGAATTCGTGGAACAGAGATTTGGAGGATGGGAACGCTTAAGAGATGGCTGCCGACCGGGATGCTTTTGGCGGCCACGGAAAAAGTGCGGAACGAAGCCAATTTCGCGGAAACCCAATCGTGACTGGAGGTTAGGACGACGCCTGGCGGGCTACCGATGGGCATCTAGCGTGAGGCCGAGCCGTCCACAGAGCCGGGGTTTGCGAGTCCGGAATTTATTTTGAAGTACTGTGATTGACACGGCGGCCTTTCCCGAAAACGATGCTTTGAGCTTCGCCTTTTGTTATATACTGAACCAATTAGCGGCTAAGTTCGCCGTCCGTCATGTCACGTCACACCTCCCCGTCGGGCGTCGTATTCACTGTCCTACTCACTATAGAAGCGACTTCTTATGCGCATCATAATTGGAGTGTACCTGGCGCTAGCTCTTTCCACCGCGATGGCTCAACCCGCCGCAAAGCCCGAGGCCGGGGTGAAATCCAAGAAGGACCTCAAGCACCCTGCGCCAGTTGTCACGGGCGGCGTGAAAACCCCGGGAGTGCTGATACCTTTTGCTTCGTTGAAGGCCGAAGTGGAACTACCGGTTGCGCCAACTTGGACCTACACCGCCGATAGCCTGCTGGTTCCCAACCCGGCCGCGGGCACACTGGTCCGCCTGGATTCCAAGACCAACAAGCTGAGTGACCCCATCGCCGATCTGCGCAAGCCCTGCGGCGGCGCCGCGAATGGCTTCGGCAGCCTCTGGATACCCAGTTGTGACACGCAGACGCTGGCGCGGGTCGATCCGAAAACGTGGAAAATCACCGCCAAAGTGCCTTCGGGAGTGGGCAGCGCTACGCCGGCCGTGGCGGCGACCGCGGACAGTATCTGGCTTCTGACGGACGATAAGACCACGCTGTCGCGCATTGACCCGGACCAGAACATAGTGGTCTCCGAGTTACGCCTGGCTGCGGGTTGTAACACACTGACTTTCGGCGAGACTGCGCTGTGGCTCACTTGTCCTTCTGAAAACCGCATTGTCCGGGTCAATCCGGAAACCAATTTAGTGGAAAAGCGCATTGAAGTTTCGGCCGGTCCGCACGCTGTCGCGATTGGCGAGAATTCCATCTGGGTGCTATGTCTGAAAGACGGCAAGGTGGAGCAGATCGACCCCAAGACGAATAAGGTTGCTAAGACTATCGACCTGGAAGTTGCCGGATCGAGCGGAGGCGGCATCGCAGTTTCGGCCGGCACGATTTGGGTGACCCTGCCTGGCTTCCCACTCACGCGGATCGATTCCGCTACCGGCAAGGTGATGCAGCAGTTCTGGGGCGCGGGTGGCGGCGCGATTCAATCGGCGTTCAATTCACTCTGGCTCTCAAACCTGCACGAGGGAACGCTTTGGCGGATCGACCCGAGGCGCGTGATTGCGACCCTTGCGGAATAAGAAGGGGTTGTAATACCGCCGACGCTACCAAGACTTCTTGTTGAAACGAGTCACATGAAAGTTCCACTCAGTTGGCAGGCGAAAGCGCCTGCCCCACAAAAATGCAAAACCTTGCGCACCAACGTGGGACAGACGCTTTCGTCTGTCAGCCCCGCGGTCATAGCCGTTTGCGTGGGCGTTCTGTCTTCCGTCGCCGCAGTGTACGCTCAGGATCCGCCGCCCGCCGCTGCGGTTCCAGCGATGAAGAAAGGTCCGCGGCAGCCACGCCCGCCCAAGCCCGGCGTCTCTACGCCTGGCGTGAAGCGCGAGATGATTACCATTACGCCGGAAGCTGTCTTTCCCATTGAGGGAGTTCCCGACTGGCAGGTGACCACTGACGAGGCTGTCTGGGTTTCGAATGGTCCCAAGAACACCATTCACCGGCTCGACCCCAAGACTAATAAAGTGGAAGCGGCGATCACGGTAGGCCGCCGGCCATGTTCGGGCCTCGCTGCAGGGTTTGGAAGCATCTGGGTTCCCAGTTGCGGCGATAAGACGGTTTCGCGCGTGGATATCAAGACAAATGAAGTTACTGCGACCGTTGCGGCCACTCCCTCGCAAAGCGAAGGCGGCATCGCGGCGAGTCCCGAGGCTGTGTGGATCGTCACAGACGCCAAGGGCGTCTTATCGCGTATTGACCCCGCTACTAATAAGATCGCCGCGGAGGTAGAAGTGCCGCCGAATTCGGCGGGGGCTACTTATGGCGAAGGTGCGGTGTGGATTACTACGCCGGACAAGAACCTGCTCACTGGCGTGGATCCCAAGACAAACCGTGTGATCCAGACCGTGGAAGTGGGCCCGCAGCCACGCTTTGTGACAACCGGGGCTGGGTCTGTCTGGACACTGAATCAGGGCGACGGCACGGTCTCACGCGTGGACGCCAAGACAGGCAAGTTGTTGGCGAACATTGAAGTGGGCATCCCCGGAACCGGCGGTGAGTTAGCCTTCGGAAACGGTCATGTTTGGGCGACAGTGTTTCAGATTCCAATCTCGGAAATCGACCCGGCGGTCAACCAGGTTGTCAGGCAGTGGACAGGCGCGGGCGGAGACTCAATCCGCGTAGCTCATGGCTCCATTTGGCTTTCCAACTTGCGCGAGCAGAATCTTTGGAGAATCACTTTAAGCAGCCTTAAGTAAGTAGCAGTACGGTCAGTACGAGTGCTCACAGCAGCAGTGCCCCCAACCCGTTATAATGCCAGTGGGTGTGCGCCGTGTTTGCGCTGCTATTGGCCCTGTTGTGCCTACTGATCACCGTGGTGTCTCCCGGCTCGGCCGCCTCTCCGCGACCTGCTACCGCGAAGCTGACAGTTTATCTGAAGACAGAAGCCACTCAATCGGTGCGTCCACTGGGTTCCTTGAAACGGGAACTCGCGCGGCTCATGCAGACCGCGGGCTACGAGCTCGAATGGCGCGGTCCGCAAGATTCCCGTGTCGACACCGGCGCCTTTCTGGCGGTCGTGGAACTTAGGGGCGATTGCGAAACCCCCACCGAACAATTTCCCCCCGGCTCATCTTTACCCGGCATGGCGGATCTTGCGTCCACTTTTATATCCGATGGACAAGTGCTGCCGTTCAGCTGGGTGAATTGCGGCAACGTGACGAAGTTTCTCGCGCCGGCGCTGCTCGATCAACCGGGAGCGCGCGGGGATTTCATTCTCGGCAGAGCCATCGCCAGGCTGATCGCGCATGAGTTCTATCACATGCTGATGCAGACCCGCGAGCACACGCGCAGCGGCATCTCGAAACCGGGCTTCACGGCTGCCGATCTAGTCACCAACAGTTTTGAATTCGAAGGCGCAGCGCTTACCCAATTGCAGCACAGCCAGGCGGGGCGCACACCGGACCTTCCAGTCAGCAGCCCTGCCGATGCTTCTGAACCCGTTAACGGGCGGCCGGGATCCCGGTAAGTGCGATTGATCTTCTTAGACCTGCTGCTCGACGTAAGCTTGCAGCCCGCCCGGGACTTGAGGCCAGCCTCGATAAGTGGCGCGAGAGCTCACCCGTCTGGGATCTGAAAGAGAGAGACGGCGTCACCGCGGTTCGCCTGACACATTCGGGGGACACTATTCCGTGCCAAAGCCGCGCCGTCGCGCCAACTCTTCCCACACTTCGTGAGCTGCACTCGTCCCCTCGCCCAAAAATTCTCTGAGAGCTTTTCCCCTTCCCCGCCACTATCTCTACTCAGTGACCTTCTTCATGGCGTGTCTGATAGCTTTGGCTGCCTGGATTCTCCTCAGCGGCCTGGACGACCTGTTCATCGGGATCGTCTCATTCTTCACGCGGGGGCGCCAGAAGCCGCGGCCGCCGCAGGCCGAGATCGAGCGCGCCCCCGAGCGCCGCATCGCCATCTTTGTGGCGCTCTGGCGCGAGCATAAGGTCACCGGCCAGATGCTCGACCGCACCATCTCCACCGTTCGCTACCGAAACTACGACGTGTTCGTCGGCGTCTACCCGAACGACACTCTCACGGTGCGCGCGGTTTCCGAAGCGGCGAGCCGCCACCCGCGCGTCCACGTCGCCATGCTGCCGCACGACGGGCCCACATCGAAGGGCGACAACCTCAATTGGATTCACCGCCGCATGCAAGAGTATGAGCTGGAGCACGGCGTCGAATTCGACGTCATCGTGACCCACGACGCCGAAGATCTGGTCCACCCCGAGTCCCTGCGGCTGATCAATTGGTACTCCGCCGATTACGCCATGGTGCAGGTACCCGTGCTGGCTCTGCCCACTCCGGCGCACGAGTTCACCCACGGCCTTTATTGCGACGAGTTCGCCGAATACCAGCTCAAGGACATCCCCGTCCGGCAGATTCTGGGCGGGTTCCTGCCCTCGAATGGAGTGGGTTGCGGCTTCGAAAGGAAAGCCCTGGAGCGGCTCGCCGAATCGCGCCAAGGCCGAATCTTCGACCCCGATAGCCTCACCGAGGATTACGAAAACGGCTTCCGGCTCCACGAGTTGGGATACCGCCAGATCTTCGTTCCGGTCCAGTTCGATGCGGGCGAGCCCATCGCCACGCGCGAATATTTTCCGCGTACGCGCCGCGCGGCCGTCCGCCAGCGCAGCCGCTGGATCGCGGGAATCGCGCTGCAAGGCTGGGAACGGCTGGCGTGGCGCGCGCCCTGGCTGCAGCGCTACTGGTTTTGGCGCGATCGCAAGGGCCTGGTGGGATGCCTGCTCGCTCCGTTGGCCAATCTGACCTTCGTGTATGGCTTGATCCGCTGGCGGCCGCTGCTCGAAGGATTTCCGTGGATGGCCTGGTTATACGCCGCGACGCTGGTCACCGCGGCGTTCCAGATCTCGATGCGCATGTACTGCAGCTCGCGCATCTACGGGTGGCGGTTCGCGTCGGTCTCACCGCTGCGGGCGTTTTGGGGCAACATAGTGAACTTCCACGCCACCGTCAAAGCGATTGCGCAATTTGCGGCCGCGCACCGGCGGCGCCAGACTCTGCGATGGCAGAAGACCGATCATTCGTTCCCCGTACATCCTTTGCAGGCGCAAGGGCGGCAGCGCCTCGGCGAATTGTTGGTGCGGATGCATTGCTTGCAGATGGAAGACGTAGAGGGCGCGCTGCAAAGTCTGCCGAGCGGCTCACGCCTTGGCGAGCATCTGGTGCAATTGCACAAACTCACGGAAGAAAACCTCTACCTGGCGTTAAGCTCGCAGGCAGGCATCCCGCTGGGCGCGCCCGATGACCGGGAGGTGAACCGCATGGCGTCGCGAATGCTTCCCGCAGAGATGGCGAGGCGCTGGAGGGTGCAGCCATATCGCGTCGATATGGGACAGCTCCATCTGGTAACTACCGAGGTCCCTTCGGACGAAATGGTGCGGGAATTGGCGGGCGCATCGGCGCTCGATTTGCGTTTCCGTCTGACCCCTCCACGGGAATTCGACAAGCTGGTGGATCTGGCCAGTGGGACAGATAGAGACAGACGACCTCATCTTACTAACATAGTGGCGTAGTCTGCGGCATCGCGGCGGTAGCGGCGGCGGTGTCGCCGCTGGTAGCGCCGGCGGTGTCGCCGCTGGTAGCGCCGGCGGTCTTTGCCGCCGGTAGCGCCGGCGGTCTTTGCCGCCGGTAGCGCCGGCGGTGTCGCCGCTGGTAGCGCCGGCGGTGTCGCCGCTGGTAGCGCCGGCGGTGTCGCCGCTGGTAGCGCCGGCGGTCTTTGCCGCCGGTGTCTTTGTGGCTGCCAACCAACCCTGTCTGCCGGCATAGACTATCGAGTCATACCCGGTCTCCCTCCCAAGTTCGCGCAGTCCACGTACCCTCCCTGCTTGGCGTGATATTTTACATACATGCTTTTGCGCCGTACCCTTCTTGTAGCCCTCTGTTCCATCCTCTTTGCCACCGAGCCGAATGATGCCACGCGGCGTTGGTGGTCCCACGTGCAGGCGCTGTCCAACGATAGCCTGGAAGGCCGCGACACCGGCAGCGAGGGTTACCGGCAGGCGGCCGCCTACGTCGTAGCGCAGTTCGAGCGCGCGGGTTTGAAGCCGGCGGGCGAGCGCGGCTTCTACCAGACCGTCCCATTGCATGTGGTGCGCTTTCGCGCCGATCAATCGGAGGTGGAGTTGGTGCGTCCGGGCGGCGTGACCAAATTGCATTGGCTGCGGCAAATCTCGGCGCCGGCGCGCATGGGGATTCCGGAAACGCTCGAAGCCCCGCTGGTTTTCGCCGGATCGGACGCGGCGCCGGAGGGGCTCAATCTACAGGGCAAAATTCTGGTGCAGCTGAGCGCACCGCGAATGGGAGCGGCGGGCGCCGGCCGCGGGCGCGGCAATGCAGGCGACCGCGCCGGCGTCGCCGCCACCATCTCGGTGGATAACCTGGTCGGCCCGGAGCCGCCTCGCTGGCCCGTGCAGTACGCTATGGCGATGACCATTCGCGACGCCCAGGCGCCCGCGGGCCGCGGGGCGGGCAATGGCGGCAACGCCCCGCTGTCGCTGCGTTTCAATCCGGCGGATGCGGAATTGCTTTTTACCGGCTCGGGACATACTTATCAGGAGCTCAAGGAGATGAGCGAGTCGCAGAAGCCGCTGCCGTGGTTTGCGCTGGGCGCCACGCTGAAAGCGCACGTGAAGATGGAGAGCGCGGACCTGCAATCGGACAATGTTATTGCCGTGCTGCCCGGCTCCGACGCTGCGCTCACGCAAGAGTACGTGGTAGTCTCGGCGCACCTCGATGGATACGGCATTGGAGAGCCGTGGGGCGACGACAAGATCTACAACGGCGCATTCGACGACGCGGCTTACGTGGCGACGCTGATCGATATGGCTGAGCGCCTGCATGACGCGCATGTGACGTTGAAGCGCTCGCTTCTATTCTGCGTGGTGACGGGCGAAGAGAAAGGTCTTTTGGGGTCGAAGTATTTCGCCGCGCACCCGACTGTCCCGGCGAATAAGATGGTGGCGGATATCAACCTCGACCAGTTGCGTCCCATCTTCCCATTGCGCACACTGACCACGCTCGCGCTTGACGAATCCACGCTGGGCGAAACGGTGAAGAGCGTCGCCGGGACCATGGGCATCCGCATACAGCCCGACCCGGAACCGGAGCGCAACTTGCTTCGGCGCAGCGACCACTTCAGCTTCATGCAGATCGGCGTGCCGGCGGTGGGCTTCGTGTTCGGATATGAGAAAGGGACCCCGGACGAAGCTGCATATCGCGAATGGTATGCGAAGCGCTATCACAGCCCGCTGGACGATTTGAACCAGCCGTGGGTTCCCGATGCAGCGGCGAAATTCAACGACTTCTTCAATCGGTTGGTGGCGACCCTTGCGAATGCGGACCACCGCCCGGAATGGAAGTCCGGAAGTTCGTTCGCAAAGTAGGGCGGACGCCCCCGTCCGCGCGCGACCCCCTGGTCCGCCCTCGCCCGTGATCGACATCTACCCAGCGCCAGTACCGTACCGCGAGTACTGCGCCGTTTTCGCAAGGTTTCCGACGTTACCATAGGACGTTCGAAGGAGTGTCCATGAAGACCATCAGATTTCTCATGTTGACCGTGATTGCGGCCCTGGCGGCGCACGCGGATTTCAGCTATAACACCGTGAGCAAGAGTCCCGCGGGTGAGCGCACCAGCAAGCATTACATCAAAGGTCAGAAGATGATCACCGACGACGGCGATCGTATGACCATCATGGACCTCGACGCCCAAACCATGACGACCGTCAACAAGACGCAGAAGACTTACTCGGTGAGGCTGTTTAGCGAGCTGTACGATAAATCCGCGGCGGCCGGAATGAACGTGAATGCCGATCTTAAAAAGACCGGCCAACGCAAGAACATCAACGGCTTCGACGCGGAAGAAATGGTGGTGACGATGGTGGCGGACAACAGCCAGGCGCGGCAGTCCGGGACGAAAGGACAGCCGGGCCAGATGCAAATGGAGATGCACATCTGGTTAGCTTCCGACGTCCCGGGCATTGACGAAGCGCGCGCCTTCTATCAGAAGAACGCCGACCGCATGCCGTGGGCGGCAATGGCCGGCGGCGCGTCGGGCATGGCCGAGATTCAGCACAAAATGGCGACAATGCACGGCGTCGCTGTGCTTACCGTGATGAAGATGGGCGGCGCCAACCCGCAGCAGCAGGCGCAGATGGACCAGGCGCGGGCGCGATTCGAAGAAATGAAGAAGCAGGGCGGGCCGCAGGCGGCGATGGCCGACCAGATGCTGGCGAGGATGGGCGGGGCATCGTCCGACATAACCAATGAATCGAGCGGCTTTTCGGGGAGCCCGGTTTCCGATTCCGCATTCGCTATCCCGGCCGATTACAAGAAGGTGGATAAATAAAGAGGCTTGCACGTCAACGTTCGCACGGTCAAGTTTGCGTGGAGCCCTTGGACTCCAAATGGAAAACCCCGCCGTGTAGAGCGGAGTTGCAAATCCACTGGAGTGGAAAGAGGTATCGAACGATCCTCTGGTACCGCTCTTGCTCCTGCTAATCATCCGGAATAGTTGATGCCTGCAAATTAGCCCCCTGCGGGATGGGCTGGTACAATTCTATTTTATGAGGATCCATTTCAGACGTTTCTGCGCCGCGGCCTTCTTTTTGACGGTCACGGCGGTCACGCTTTTAGCGGCAGACGCTGCGGGCACTTGGAAGGGCTCGTTCGATTTCAACGGAGCCACCGTCTCGCTGACGTTCAACTTGAAAACTAACGGCGCTACCATCACCGGAACTATTGATGGCCTGCCCACTGAGGCCTCCGAAATCAAGGAGGGCAAGGTAGACGGCGATTCCATCACTTTCTGGTCGATGACCGAATACCAGGGCACCCCGATCAAGCTTGTCTACCACGGCAAGATCGCCGGCGACCAGATCAGCTTCACCATGGGCACCGACGACGGTGGTTGGAGCACCGACCTGGTGGCCAAGCGCGGTTCGTAATCGGGGCCAATTCTGGTTGGTGCGGGGCCTGCGGCCAACGGCGCTGAAGGCCGCCGGTGTTACGCGCGATTACCTTCATCGGTTGGGACGGGCTCGTGCGGCACAGGTGCGCGCCAAGGGCGCGATTGATGCGCAGGCATACGACAGAGACTCATTCATTTCCTAGCGCCTCGAAGGTCCCGCCGCCGATGAGGAGCGACACGCTGTTCTGTTCGGATTAGGTTATCCCCACTGTTTCCGGTCTTGCTTGCCATTGGGCAACGCCGCGGAGTTAGTAATAACCCGCGACGAAAAGAAAAGCAAGTATTTTGCTAGCTCTAATGTATTGACAATTCAATTCTTGGCGGATAATATCGGATTGTCCTTACCTGGAGCGATATCAATGAGCGTAAGCGGTGAACAGGTTGTTACAGCAGGGTTACCTAATTTTATCCGCCTGAGCGGCACGGCGGAGCAAGTTGCGGATAAGTTGGGGCCTCTGGCCGACTTAGTCGGCACGTGGTTCGGAAACAGGGGGTTTAACCTGATAGCCGTGCCGGAGGGGGCGAATGGTTTCCGGCTGTTGATCAATCCCATCGTCGAGACGATCACCTTCACGCCGATCGGCGCGGATGTCCCCAATCGAGGCGGCGCCGCGGGCACGCAAAAAATTCCGGGCTTGCACTACGATATCCGCGTCGCGGATTCGGAGACGAATACGCCGCTGCATATCGAGAACGGCATGTGGCTGCTGTTGACCGACCCGTTGAATCCCCAGGACCAGAAGGTGGCAAGACTCGCCTCGGTGCCGCATGGCGATTCAGTGTTGTGTGTGGGCTCTTTCAGCGAGGTCGCCGGGCCGCCACCGATTTCGGCCAGGAGCGCCATGCCCGACACGGGCCAGCCGGTTCGCCTGGGATATCTGGACCCTTATTCCCATCCGCTGCCTCCCGGATTCATTCCGTCCGATTACACGCAGGGCCTGGTGGATCTGTTGAAGACGCAGACAGTCAGGAAGACTACAACGCTCGATGTCTCTACGGTTCCGGACGGGGGCATAGTCAACATACCGTTCATCCAGAAGAACGTCGACCTTAAAGAGTTCTTTAGCGTGCTATGGATTGAAGTGGTGGAGAATCCGAACGATCCAGGCCAGACCTTTGACCAGTTACAATATGCTCAGCAGGCAGATCTTCACTTTCTGCCGCGATTCGACGATCCTACGAAATTGATTTGCTGGCCGCATGTAACTATCAATACGTTAGTGAAGCAGTAATTACTGTAATCAAATAGTCAGCCGCGCCACTGTCTCCAGATGAAATGTCTGCGGGAACAGGTCCACCAAAGTAAGCCGCTCCAGGCGATACCCCGCGCCGGTTAATCCGGCCAGATCGCGCGCCAGGGTCACCGGGTCGCAGGCCACAATGGCGACCGCGCGCGGCTTTAAGCGGCTCAACTGAGTCACCATCTCCGGACCCAATCCGGCGCGCGGCGGATCGAGCAGCACGAAATCCGGGGAGCGCTCCTGCGACTCGAGAAACGTCTCCGCTGTCTGCTGTTCGGCGCGCAGATTCGCCGCGCCGGCGCGCTCCGCATTCCAGCGCAGATCGCGGACCGGGCCCACCCCCGATTCCACCGCGGTCACCGCGCCAAAGCGCCCGGCGAGAGGCAGCGAGAACAGGCCCACGCCCGCGTAGAGATCGAACGCCGTGTCTCCCTGCATATCTTCGAGCGCGGCTTCCACCAGCGCGTCCAGCAGAAACCGGTTGACTTGAAAAAACGAATTACCGCTCACTCGGAACCGGCCGTTGTAATCCAGCGCGCCGGGGACAAGTCCCGGAATCGTGTCCGCGCACCAATCGAAGAACCGGCGCGCCACCGGCTGGTCCGTCTCCGTGATATTGAGTTGCACGCTTTGCTCGTCGGTAAATAATTCGATGGAACGTACGAACCTGGGCCATCGCGAATCGCGCATCATCTTTGCGACAACCGGGATCAGTTCATTGATCTTCGGCGAACTGATGGGGCACCCGCCAACGACGCACAGCTTGTGCGAGCGCGCCTCGCGGTACCCCAGCTTGCCGTTTTCGATGTGCAGCTGTGCGCGATTGCGGTATCCCCACGGCTCAGCCGCCAGCACCGCGATGTCCTCCGGCGCTTTGATCTTCGCCTGCCGCCACAACTCTTCGGCGAGAATCGCGCGCTTGGCGGCCAGTTGCGCTGCATACGAGGCGTGCTGGTAGTGGCATCCGCCGCAGCGCCCGAAATACGGACACAGCGGCTCTACGCGCTCCGGCGCCGGGCTCAGCACTTCAATGGGCCGCGCACGCACCAAGCCGGGCTTTTCGCGTTCCGATTTTACGCGCACGCGCTCGCCGGGCAACACGAACGGCGTGAGCACTACGCGGCGCGTAGATGCGGATACATCGAGACGCGCCAGCCCATCGCCGCCATACACCAGCTTTTCAATGGAGACTTCGAAATCGCTTACGATAAGATTTACCCCGCTCCCTAACCATGAAAACACGAGTCTTTTCCGGCATGCAGCCGACCGGAAATCTGCACATTGGAAATTACCTGGGCGCACTGAAGAATTGGGTGCGCATTCAGAACGATTACGAATGCATCTTCTGCATTGTCGATCTGCACGCGATCACGGCTTTCCAGGAGCCCGCCGCGCTGCGCGCCAAGATCGAAGAGATCGCCGCGCTGTATCTGGCCGCGGGCATCGATCCAAAGACCAGCGCCATCATGGTGCAATCGGCCGTGCCGGCGCACACGGAACTGGCGTGGATGCTCACTTGCGTCACGCCCGTGGGCTGGCTGGAGCGGATGACGCAGTATAAGGCGAAGTCGGCGAAGCAGGAATCGGTGAGCGATGGCCTGCTGCAATACCCGGTGTTGATGGCGGCCGACATCCTGCTCTATCAGGCCGGCATTGTACCGGTCGGTGAGGATCAGGCGCAGCACCTGGAGCTGACGCGCGACATTGCGCAACGCTTCAACTCGCTGTACGGCGATACGTTCGTGGTGCCGGGCACCAGCCTGCCGGCCGTGGGAGCCCGCGTTATGGGCCTGGACGATCCGACGCAGAAGATGAGCAAATCCGCGGCCGGAGCCAACCACGCGGTGGCGCTGCTCGATCCACCCGACAAGATCCGTAAGATCGTGATGCGGGCGACTACCGATTCCAACCCGGCGGTGGATTTCGAGAAGGCTGGTCCGGGCGTGCTGAATCTGCTTGGCATTTATCAGGCGTTCGACGGCGCTACCGACGACGAAATGAAAAACCGCTTCGCCGGTATGCGCTATGGCGATTTGAAAAAGCAGGTGGCGGAGATGGTGGTCGCGCACCTGGAACCCTTCCAGCAGCGCTACCGGGAGATTTGCAACGAGCCTCAATATCTCGCGGGTGTGCTGCGCGAGGGGGCTGAACGGGTGCGGCCGATTGCCGATGACACGGTGGGTCTGGTAAAGGCGAGGATGGGGTTGTATAGGTAGGGTACACGCCGGAACGACGCGTTCACACGAGTGTGAACGCCGCACGCATGCGTGCGCGCGCCACTGTTTCACACCCATAGCACCGGCTGACGAACGGGAAAGTTGCGCAGCACTTCTTCCACTGTGGGGTCGGCGTCAAGCGTCTTCCAGAGATCCAGGTATTCCTTCTTATCGAGCGCCAGGCCGGCGAAGAGCAGGCTGGGCTGGCGCACGGGCCACTCTTTGTCGTACATCACGTCGGGCGGTTTCGGCCACTTCTTCTTGTCGGCGATGAACGGGAACATGTAGGCCATGGCACGGGCCATGCCGCGGCCGTCGGGAAGCTGCCAGGTCCATAGATTGTCGTCGCGCGTGGTCATGGTTTGCGCCGCGATGGCGAGCGCATCCAGGTTGAAGAGCGAATAGCCGTAGGGTTTGGTGCGCGCCTGTTCCAGCGGAAAACTGCCGTCGGCAGCTTCCTGGTTGGGGATCAGCACGGTCTTGAATCGATCGCGGCAGTAGGCCGTGAGGGTCGCGTTGCCGGTGAGTTGCGCGAACGCGGCCGCCTGCGTCACCCAGCACGTGCCGTGATTGTTCTTGGCGTCGCGTTCGGTGATGCCGTACGGGTGCGTGGTCATCCATTCCAGGTATTCGGCGAACCACTGCTTGACGCCATCGAGATCGCGCGGCGCCAGGTCGAGCTGCCAGGACGCACGCGCCACCTCCACCAGATGCAGCGTGTCGATGATGCCGGTTCCGCGTCCCGTGAAGCGGCCGTGAATCGCCTGCGCATATTGCAGATTCGGGTTCATGCGAGTGTCTTCTTCGATGAACCAGGCGCGCAAATGCCGCGCGGCTCGATCGGAATATTTTCGGTCGCGGGTGAGCTTGTAAGCCGCCGCCAGCGCCGGAACGATCAGGCTCAGCCGGATCAGCGCCTCGCGATGGGCGTCGAAGTTGCCGGGGTTGCTCATGCCGTCCCGTTGGATGTAGGGACCGTCGGGATTCTTCGGGTCCGGCCACCAGTAGTCGCCTTCGGAAAAGTAGTCGTGTTTGCCGCCGGCGCTGCGCGGCGAGGTCGACGCGGTGACAGTGACCGGCCGTTGGTCCAGGTATTTCGCGGCGTTGCGCAGGACGCGGGGGCGTTCGATGGCGGCGACGTCGAAAGCAGCGGCGCCGCGAACCAACCGTGCGGCCGGTAAGATCGCGAGGGTTTGCAGAAGAGTGCGGCGCAGCATCATGAACTTATGGAGAGGGCTCCGTGGCGAGTAAATTGACGCGCTTGCTTATGGGCTCATCTGCTGGCCCGGCCGAAGCGCGTTCACACGATTGTGAACGCGGCAAGCACGAGCGCTCGCGCCACGTCGGCTTTGCTCGACTAAGTTGCGTAGTAGCCGTCGCGGGCCTGGACGATCAAGTCCTTCTTCTTCGTGGTGAGCTGCAGCTTGCGATACATGCCGCCTGCGTCGCCGGGCTTGTCCGAGTTATAACCAATGCTGTACTGGTTGCGCAGCTCCTCTTCGATTTCGGCGTAGACCTTGTCGATGGGCTGCTTTTTCGACACCTCATAGAATCGTCCTCCGGTCTCTTGCGCGATCTGTTGCAGCACTTTTTTGCCGTTGGCTCCGTTGGTGTTGCCGCTGGGGTATCCGCCGCCGGGATATCCGCCGCCCGGGTAACCCATGCGGCGCCGTCCCATTCCCGGTCCCATCATGGGGCCGGAATTGTTGCGGTAGGCGTTGGGGTCTGAGAACAGGATGGAATACACCAAGGTATCGGCGCGCTGCGCCTTTTCGATGGCCATCGAAAGCGTGTACTTGCTGCCATTGTCCACGCCGTCGGTGAGCAGGATCAAAGCCTTACGGCCAGTCTGTTTCTTGATCACTTCGTCGGCGGCCAGATAAATGGCATCGTACAGCGCGGTGCCCCCGCGGCCGCGCCCGTTGCCGCCGCTGGGGTATTGGCCGCCATTAGGGTATTGCCCGCCATTATTGCCGCCTTGCTGCTGAAGCTGCGGCCGGTTGCCCGGTTCGCACAGGTCGATGGATTTTTCCAGCTTGACGCGATCGGCGGTCAAATCCTGTAACAGCTCGATATCGAAATCGAACCGGATGATGAACGCCAAATCGCGGTCCACGCGCAACACCTGTTCCAGAAACTGGCGGCTGGCAGTGCGCTCGCTATCGAGAACGTTGCGCTGGCTGCCGCTGGTATCTACCAGCAGGCCAAGCGTGAGCGGCAGATTGCTTTCCCGTGTGAAGTAGCGGATGACTTCCGGCCGGCCATCCTCGGTGAGAATGAAATCGTCCTTGGTCAGAGTCTTGACAATCTGACCCTTTTTGTCACGCACGGTGGCGAGCACGTTCACCACCTTGACGTCGGTGGAAAAGCTGGCTTGCGGGTCTTTGGGCTGACCCGCCGGCGCTGGCTGAGCCGCGGTTTGCGCTCCTTGATCCTGCTGCTGGGCCAACAGCAGGCGAGCTGCGGGCAGCAGGGGCAGAGCAGTGAGCAGAGTACGCCTGGAAATGTTCATATCCGTTCCGCTCTAAAGCAGATGCGCCGCGGGGGGAAAGCGTTACACGCGTCTTGTGCCAAAATTTGGCGCTGATTTCACCGATGGCCTGCTGGAAGGCACGTGCTTTCAGCAGGATGCGGGCGGACGTGCATGGCCTCCCGATGGCCGTCAAGTGCGCTGGAACGGTCGCTTGCGAGATCCGCCTTCTGTTGGTACGGGATGACGCTCATGCAGCTACAGTATGCGGCTGGAACGAATCCAGCACCGGCTCGAAGATATGCTCCGCCAGATGACGGACGACTGGCACCACGACGCCGTCGCCAGTGAGGTGATAGGCCTCATTGTAGTTCTTCGGCAGCTCGTACGTATCCGGCAGGCCCATCAATCGCGCCGTCTCCCGGCCTGAGATCAGGCGAGCCTTGACGGAAGGCCCATCGACGACAAGGATGACCTGACGGCTGGACCCGCCTGCCGGAGTTCGCAGACACCCTGACATATTGTCGAATCGGATTTCAGCCCGCTGCACCCTTCGGCCGTACTCATCGTGCCGGGTGCGGCGATACAGGCCGCCGACTACCCGACGTCTCTCCCGCTGGGCTTGTTGGAGCTTGGCCAGGTTGGCGTCGCTCATCTTCGCGAGCAATTGCTGCGTGTATTCCCTGGAAAACCACTCGACGTCTTTTGGATCTTCCTCAATGAGGTCGGAAAGCGTTACGGTGCACCGCTGCGGAACCGGAGGATTCCACCAGATCCAATTCTGTTTCGCCTTCGCCGGAAGCTTTTCGTAGGCGCCCCTGATTCTTCCGTGCCACGGGTCGGACGGCCCTGCTGCGACACAGCCGTGGAGCATTCCAGCTTGGCCATTGATGCAGACGACAAACAGGCGGGGTCTCGACTGCGGCACGAACAACGCCGCATCCACCACCAAAGCGCCCACGGCATAACCGCCTTCGTGAAGGGTGGTGCAGAGCGTTGCGAAATCCTTACCATCGTGCGCTGTCAGCGTGCCGCACACGTTCTCGAGCACGATAATTTGGGGAGCGCGATCCTCTTCGATCAGCTGTTTCATCAGCTTCCAGAACGGCCAAAATGTGCCCGAGCGATCACCCTTCAAACCAGCGCGGACGCCTGCGAGAGAAAGATCCTGGCAGGGAAACGATGCCCAAGCGAGGTTGGCGCAGGCGGGAATCTCACCGGTTGTCAGAGAGCCGACGTCGGCCGTTTTCAGCTCAGCATCTCCCCAGTTCTGGCGGTAAACATGGCCTTTTTTGTGGTCGAAATCGTTGGCGAAAAGACAGCGCCACGCGGGACCCAGACCGGCGCGCACCATGCCGCCGCCGGCGAAGAATTCGTAAAAGTCATGCATTTCGCCCACGCTCCCGCAACCATCCGGTTCGAGACGCACAGCCTTGCCCGGTAGTTTCTCCGAAACATAAAGGTCCATAAATGTATTAGGCGCCGGCGTGGCGCCGCCCGTCAAGACGGTTGGCGGATTCACTATCCGCCGCGCACTCTCGAAAATGTCCGCCGCCAGGTTCCTCAGGAGCCTCGCGCCATGCTAACCGCTCACTGATCGGGCGGCGGCCGCGCGCTTCCGAAGTATGTGGCCCGCGCAGGACACGCCGTTGGTCGCAAATGCCCGTGTATGATGGTGGGTTGCGGTTCACGCGGATGCTTAACAGGCTTGGGGATTTAGCGGCTCATTCGCGGAGCCCGCTTCCTTACGGGCGCGGCTCTGTTTTCCCGATGCTCGTCGCAGCGCTGTTTTCGGCCGGCTGCAGACCGCACACTGTCGCGCAAAAGGTTGCCGTGGCGGCGGCGGCCGATCTCCAATTCGCGCTCGACGACGTCTCCCGCGGTTTCCACCAAACGCATCCGGAAATCGAGGTCGCGGTCACTTATGGGTCTTCCGGCAACTTCTACGCGGAGATTCGCAACCAGGCGCCCTTCGATGTCTTTCTTTCGGCCGACAGCGAATATCCGCGGAAACTCGCGGAGGAGGGTTTTGCCGACGCGCGCTCGATGTTCACCTACGGCGTGGGACGAATCGTCGTCTGGGCGCCGAAGCAATCTCCGCTCGATCTCGAACGCCTGCAGATCCACGCCCTGGAGGCCGATTCGGTGAAACATATCGCCATCGCCAATCCGCAGCATGCGCCGTATGGACGCGCCGCGGAGGCCGCCATGCGCTCGCTGGGGGTCTATGAGCGCGTGGCGCCGAAGCTGGTGCTCGGGGAGAACATAGCTCAGACCCTGCAGTTCGTACAAAGCGGCGCGGCCGATGTCGGCATTGTCGCGCTGGCGCTGGCTCTTGCGCCCTCCGTCCGCGCGCAGGGGCGATACTGGGAGATTCCCTTGGATGCGTATCCTAAAATCGAACAGGCCGGAGTGGTGCTGTCGCATGCCGGGAATATCGCCGGCGCGCGGGAATTCTGCGCGTGCCTGCAAAGCGGAGCCGTGCGCGCGCAGCTGAAGGAATACGGCTTCTACCTGCCGGAGAAGTGACATGGATGGGCAAGCCATCTGGCTCAGCGTCAAGCTGGCCTCCGCCACCACCGTCATCCTTTTATTGCTGGGGGTGCCGTTCGCCTATTGGCTGACGTTCTCGCCGCGGCGCTGGAAATTCCTGGTGGAAGCGCTGGTGGCGTTGCCGCTGATTCTGCCGCCAACCGTGCTGGGGTTCTACATCCTGCTCGCCATCGGCCCGCGAAGCCCCGTGGGAGCGCTTTACGCGACCCTGACGGGAGGCCTGCTGCCATTCTCGTTTCCCGGATTGCTGATCGCATCGGTGCTCTACAGTCTGCCCTTCGCGGTTCAGCCGGTGGCCGCGGCCTTCGCCGGCGTGGACCGGAAACTCATCGAAGCGTCCTGGTGCCTGGGCGTCTCGCGCGCCGCCACTTTCCGGCGCGTGGTGGTTCCGCTGGCGCGCGCCGGCATCGCGGCGGGCGGGGTGCTCAGTTTCGCGCATACCATGGGAGAATTTGGCGTGGTGCTGATGGTGGGCGGAAACATTGCGGGCGTGACGCGCACCGTGTCGATATCCATCTACGATCAGGTGCAGGCGCTCAATTACGCCGCCGCATGGCAGACCTCGCTCTTCCTGCTGGGCTTCTCGTTCACCGTTCTGGCGCTCACTTACGCATTGCAGCGCCGCGTTTGGGCGCTATGGCCGACGAGCTGATTTGCCGCTGCCGGAAGCGGTTCCCGCCGGCGTTCCAGATTGACGCCGACCTTCGCATTCCGCTCGATACGGCGCCGGTCACGGTGCTCTTCGGTCCGTCGGGCGCGGGGAAGACCACGCTGCTCCGTTTGATCGCGGGACTGGAGCGGCCCGATAGTGGAAGCATTGTGTTCCGGGGCCGCGAATGGTTCGGCGCCGCGTGTCTCGATCCGCAAGAACGCCGCGCCAGCTTTCTGTTTCAGGATTATGCGCTTTTCCCGCACCTGACGGTGGCGGAAAACGTCGCCTTCGGATCGCGCAGCCGCCAGAAGACCGCGCAAATCCTGGAAGCGTTCGGCCTGGGAGAATTCAGCCGGCGCCTGCCGCGCGCCATCTCGGGCGGCCAACAACAGCGGGTGGCGCTGGCGCGGGCGCTGGCCGCGGACCCGGCGCTGCTGCTGCTGGACGAGCCGCTCTCAGCGCTCGACGCCAGTTCACGCGCGCGTACGCGGCAGGAGCTGCGGCGCACGCTGTTGGCGAGCGGCGTCCCCGCCATTGTCGTGACCCACGATCGCGCGGAGGCGATCGCGCTGGGCGATTGGATGGCGGTGATCGTCAATGGCGCCATCCGTCAGACGGGCTCGATTCAGGACGTATTCCGCAAGCCGGCCGATCCACAGGTCGCGGAGTCGGTGGGCGTGGAAAATATCCTCGACGCGAGGATTGTGGGGCGCGAAGCCGGCTTGCTCACGCTCGAAGCCGGAACCGCGCAATTACAGTGCGTCGATGGCGGCGAATCGGGTCCGGTCGCGGCCTGCATTCGCGCCGAGGATGTGGCCATCACGCGCGAGCTGCGCCAGGCATCGAGCGCGCGCAACCGGATGGTGGGAACGGTGCAATCGGTGGCGCTCGAAGGGCCGCTGGCGCGCATCGAAATCGATTGCGGATTTCCGCTGCTGGCCGTGATCACGGCGCAATCGGCGGCGGAACTCGCGCTGCAGGCGGGCGATGCGGTTTGCGCCGTTGTCAAAGCCACTTCGGTGCATGTGCTATTGCAGGAGAAGGCGGGCCGTAAATCTCGCGCCGATGGCTGAAGCAGAGTTTCGGCTCACAATAGGTCATGGCGATCATCGCAAAGCCTCCGTGTGACGAAGCGGCGATTGCGGCTGGGTCTCCGGGCGAGCCCTCGACGGGCGGCGCATGGGTGTTGGCCGCCACAATTCTCGGGTCGAGCATGGCGTTCATCGATGGTACGGTTGTGAACCTGGCGCTGCCGGCGCTGCAGTCCGGGTTGCGCGCGACGATCGGCGAGGTTCAGTGGGTGGTGGAATCGTATGCGCTCTTCCTGGCCGCGCTGCTGCTGACGGGCGGATCTCTCGGCGACCTGTACGGGCGGCGAAAGATCTTTGCGGCGGGCGTTCTCCTGTTCGCTCTAGCTTCGGCGTGGTGCGGCCTCGCCGCCAACATCGGGCAACTGATCGCCGCCCGCTGTGTGCAAGGCGTCGGGGGCGCCCTTCTGGTGCCGGGCAGCCTGGCTCTGATCAGCGCTTCGTTTTCGAGCGAAGAACGGGGGCGCGCAATCGGAACGTGGTCCGGCTTCACCGCCATCACGGCTGCAATTGGCCCGGTGCTGGGCGGATGGCTGGTGCAGCACGCGTCGTGGCGCTGGGTATTCTTCATCAATCTGCCGATCGCGCTGGTGGTGATTGCGCTAACCATTTTTCGCGTGCCGGAATGCGGCGCGAAGACCGAAGGCGCCGGGCTCGACTGGGCCGGCGCGCTGCTAACCACGGTCGGCCTCGGCGCCATCGTCTATGCGTTCATTCAATCCGCGCCAATCGCGGGCGTGGTTGGCGCTGTCTCGCTGGCGGCATTTCCGGTCATCGAAGCACGGTCTGCGGCGCCAATGCTTCCGCTGGCTTTGTTCCGCTCGCGCAGCTTTACCGGAGCGAACCTGCTCACGTTATTTTTGTATTTCGCGATGAGCGGAATACTATTTTTCTTCCCGTTAGATCTGATCCAGGTGCAGGGGTACACGGCGACGGAATCCGGCGCAGCGTTACTCCCTTTCATCCTGTTGGTGTTCTTATTGTCGCGGTGGTCGGGTGGACTGCTGGAGCGTTACGGCGCAAAACGGCCGCTGATTATAGGCCCTCTGATCGCGGCGGCCGGGTTTGCATTGTTTGCCAGGACCGGCATCGGGGGCTCCTACTGGACGACCTTTTTTCCCGCCGTGGTGATACTGGGTTTGGGAATGGCGATTAGCATCGCGCCGCTCACGACGACGGTGATGAATGCCGTCGACCGCAGGCACGCGGGAATCGCTTCGGGGACTAACAACGCCGTTTCACGAGTTGCCGGCTTATTGGCGGTTGCGGTACTCGGGTTCGTGCTGACGAATCTGTTCAACCGGAACCTGGATCGCCGCCTGGACTCTTTGGGCTTGCCGGCTGTGGTTCGTCAGCAGATCGATATGCAGCGTCCGAAGCTTGCGGCAATCGAGACAGACGATGCCAGAATCCGGCAAGCGGTTAGGGAATCGTTTGTCGCCGGCTATAGCGCCGTGGTGTGGATTGCGGCGATGCTCGGGATCGCGAGCTCCTTGAGCGCCGCGGCGTTGATTGACGACAAACAAGACGTCAAAGGGTAACGGCGACGCAGTTGTTCTCTGTGAAGAATCACAACCCGAACATCCACAATCAGTTGCGTGAATTTGGCTGCTTCCGCTTGACGCCATCCAGTCCGCAGGGAAGCGGGCCGCCCGCGCTCTTCAGGTCGCTCTCCAGGGGCCGGTCCCGCAAGCCGCCGTCAAGGCGATTACCTGAGCCAACCACAGTACCCGCTACCGGGGTTTCCCCCATGGAAAATGTGACGGAATCCAAGCCCGGCCGCTGGCACCCGAGCGCGATACACTTCGGCATAGTGTGATTCTCCCGAAAACCAGAGCGGGCGCTGCCTTGAGTCTTGTAAGTAATAGATAACTCGGCTAATCTGAATATAGAAGGCCGGATTTGGCACGGCACGAAACGTGCTGTTTTCCCCGGTGGAGTATTGTCTCGCAAGGTCTCGGCGCTCAGATGTTCCAGGAACTCAAATTCCAACTGTCCACGGCCATCCTAACGGTGCTGACACTGGCCGCAGGGACTGCCGCGTTTTGGAATGCCGACCTGCAATACCATTTCCGCCTGCCTGACGATGGCGTAATTTGGGTGGACCGCCAGGGCGGCGTGGAAGCCCTTCACGTGACTCGCCGCGGCCCTGGCGCCAACGCCGGCGTGCATCCCGGCGACCACCTGGAAAGCATTCAGGGAATCCCTATCGCCCAGGCGACCGATGTGGCCCGGCTTCTGGCCAGCATCCGCTCTTACAATAACGCCACCTATCTCCTGAGCCGCCGCGGCATCGAATTCCCCGCCAGGGTTGTGGTGGGCGAGGTTCCGCTCGACTGGGTGGTGGTTTACCAGTATGTGGTGGGGTGCGTGTATCTGATCATCGGCCTGTTTGTCTATTTCCGCCGCGGCAGCGCGCACAAAGCCCAGCACTTCTACATCCTCTGCCTGGCGTCGTTCATTTTCTTTTGCTCGCATTACACCGGCAGGCTGGACGCGTTCGACAAAATCATCTACTACGCCAATGTCGCCGCGGGCCTGGTTGCGGCGGCGGTGTTTCTGCACTTCTGCGTGACCTTTCCCGAGCGCCTTCCCTGGTTCCACAGCCGCATCCGCACGGCGGCCATCTATGTACCTGGCGCACTGCTGTTCCTGACCTATCTCGCGGTTTCGTCCGGGGCCGTCCGCACCGGCATGCCGCTGCTCGAATTGCGCTGGCTTCTCGACCGCATCTGGATTGGGCTGGTTGCCGGGCCGTACATCCTCGGCGCCGTGGCGCTCAGTCTGGAATACCGGAAGGCCGAAGACCCGGTGGTCAGGCAGCAGCTCAAATGGCTGCGCAACGGCGTCATCTGCGGCATTCTGCCGTTCGCGGCGCTGTACGTTCTGCCGTACATGCTGGGGGTGGTCCCCAACGAGTACATGAAGCTTTCGGTGTACTCGCTGATCCTGCTGCCGCTGAGTCTCGCTTACGCGATTGTGCGTTACCGCCTGATGGACGTGGATATCCTTTTCCGCCGCGGGTACGCCTATACGTTGGCTACGCTGTGCGTGCTGGCGGCGTTTTACAGCATCGTCTTCTCGCTGGGCAGCCTGGTGCAGAAGAATTTCAAAGACCTGGGCAATACCGGCCTCATTAGCGTCATGCTGATCGCGGCGTTCCTGTTCCAGCCCATCCGCAACTGGATACAGGAGCGCCTGGACCGCCATTTTTATGAGGACCGCTACGACTACCGCCGCACGCTGATCGAGTTCGCGCGCGAGCTGAACTCCGAGACCGATCTGGATGCGATGCTGGTCTCCGTGGGCGACCGCCTGCTGAAAACCCTCCAGATCAAGCACCTGGCATTCTTCCTGGCGGATGAGAGCGCCAACGCCGGCGCCCCCGCGTTCCGCCTCAAGAAGGCCATGGGCGCCAACCCGCGCCTGGCGGCCACCAGCCCCAGCCAGCTCGATTTGAGCTTCCTCGATTCCGATACCAGCGGCCAATACCTCTTTTTCGAGCGCACCCGCCACCACTTCGATGCGGTTTCGCGATCCTGGCAGCCTTCCGTGCGCAGCGCCATCGCCGATCTGGACCTCACCTATTACCTGCCCTGCACAGTGCGCGGCCGCCGCATCGCCTATATGGGCATCAGCCGCACCATCGACGGCGATTATCTTTCCAGCGCCGATGTGGAGCTGCTGCTGGCGCTGGCCGGCTATGTCGGCATCGCCATCGAAAACGCCGGGCTTTACCGCTCGCTGCAGCGCAAAGTGGAAGAGAACGAGCGGCTCAAGGAATTCAACGAGAACATCGTGGAATCGATCAACGTCGGCATCCTGGCGGCCGATCTTGAGGACCGCGTGGAGAGCTGGAACACGCAGCTGGAACAGTTGAGCGGCATCCCGCGCGACCGCGCCGTGGGCAAGTGCCTTGGCGAGCTGTTTCCCGGCGATCTGGCCGCCGAGTTCGAGCGCGTTCGCGGCGAAACCGGCATCCACCACATCTACAAATTCGTGTGGCAGCCGCAAGCCGCCGCGCAAGCTGCCGGCACAGGGAATGGCAATGGTCACGGCCATGGCAACGGCCAGGGCGAGCCCGCGCGCACCCGCGAAGCCACGTTCAATGTGGCCATCGCGCCGCTGGTTTCCAAAGACCAGGAGCAGATCGGCCGCCTGATCATTTTCGACGACGTCACCGACCGCGCCGAGCTGGAGCAGCGCCTGGTCCAGGCGGATAAACTCAGCAGCATCGGCCTGCTGGCCGCGGGCGTGGCCCACGAAGTGAATACGCCGCTCGCGGTGATTTCCACCTATGCGCAGATGCTGGCCAAACAGGTGGCGGACGATTCGCAAAAATCGTTGATCCTCGATAAGATCGCCAAGCAGACTTTCCGCGCCAGCGAGATTGTGAACTCGCTGCTCAATTTCTCGCGTACGTCCACTACGTCGTTCGGCGCCGTGAATTTGAACCGCATCATTCAGGAAACTCTATCCCTGGTGGATCACCAGCTGCAGAAGGCCGGCATCCAGATCAAAACCGAATTCGACTCCGGCGCGCCCACCATTCACGGCAACGCCGGCAAGCTGCAGCAAGTCTTCCTCAACCTTTTTCTGAACGCCCGCGACGCCATGCCCGCGGGCGGCGCGCTGGAAGTTCGCACCTGGCGGGAAGGCTCGCGCGCCGGCGTCGAAGTGGCCGACAGCGGGTCCGGCATCGCCGCCGAGCATCTGCACCGCATCTACGATCCGTTCTTCACCACCAAGGCCCTGCGCAAGGGCACGGGCCTGGGGCTCTCGGTGAGCTACGGTATCATTCAGGAACATGCGGGCTCCATCGAAGTTTCGAACCGGCCATCGGGCGGCGCGCGATTCCGCATCGATCTGCCGCTGTCCACAGTCGCGGCGCCAAAACCGGCGAGCGTCGCATAAGTGAAGCATCCCCCGATGATCGCATCGCAACCAGCCGCCATTCACGCCAAGGGGCGCATCCTGGTAATCGACGACGAGCCGGATATCCGCGAGAGCCTGGAGGCGCTGCTGGGCATGGAAGGCGGCTACGCCGTGGAGTTGGCGCAGAACGGCGCCGAAGGCTTGCAGAAGCTGGAAAGCCGCGGCTACGACATCGTGCTGCTCGATCTCATGATGCCCGAAAAATCCGGCATGGAGGTGCTGCAGGAATTCCGCCTGCGCGACCGTGTGACCCCGGTGTTCATGATCACGGCCTATGGATCGGTGGAAGCCGCGGTGCAGGCGCTGAAGCTGGGCGCTACGGATTATTTCTCGAAGCCCTGGGACAATGAAAAGCTGCTCATCGAGATCGGCCACGTCATCGACCGGCGGCGCCTCGAAGACGAGAATACGCAGCTCAAGCGGGCGCTGAAGCAGCGCTACAGCTTTCCCAACATCATCGGAAAGAGCGAGCGCATGGTGCGCATGCTCGACCTGGTGGGCCAGGTGGCCAACAGCCGCTCCACCATCCTGATCACCGGCGAAACCGGAACCGGCAAAGAGCTGGTCGCCAAAGCCATTCACGCCAACTCGCCGCGCGCCGAGCACGTGTTCGTCGCCGTCAACAGCGGATCGCTGGCGCCCGAGCTGCTGGAATCGACGCTGTTCGGCCACGTGAAGGGCGCCTTCACCAGCGCGATTCACACCAAGAAGGGATACTTCGAAGTCGCCGACCGCGGCACCATTTTCTTCGACGAGATCGGCACCATCGGCGCCGAAACGCAGATCAAGCTGTTACGCGTGATTCAGGAGAAGGAGTTCACCCCGCTCGGCTCCACGGACCCGGTCAAAGTGGACGTCCGCATTCTGGCCGCCACCAACGACGACCTGCTGCAGTTGGTGAAAGAGGGCCGGTTCCGCGAGGATCTCTACTACCGTTTGAACGTGATCAATATCGCGCTGCCTCCGCTGCGCGAGCGCAAGGAAGATATCCCCGCGCTGGCGGCCCATTTCTTCAACTACTACTGCCGCGAGAACAACAAGTTTCTCGATTCGGCCGGCCGCTCCGAGCTGCACTTCCAGCCCGAAGCGCTGCAATTGCTGATGGAGCACGCCTGGCCCGGCAACGTCCGCGAGCTGGAAAATGTGGTGGAGCGCGCCGTGGTGCTGGCGACGGAGGCCTCGGTGCCGCTCGAAGTGCTGCCCGACGCATTGCTCGAAGCCAACGGCATCCGCCTGCGCCGCAACGAAGGCGCGCCGCTGCCGTCGAACGCGTCGCTCTTCGAGATTGTCAACGACTACGAGCGGCGCATCATCATGGAGCGTTTGGAGCAGTGCAACTGGAGCCAGACGGACGCGGCGGAAAGTTTGAGCGTGCCGCTATCCACGCTGAATCAGAAGATAAAGCGATTGGATATCAAGATTCGCAAGAAGGGCGAAGTCTAGCTATGTCCACAAGGCAGTAGGGCTGACCCCCTGGTCCGCGCGGGTCCCCCTGGACCCGCTTCTTCGCCGGGCCAAATCAGCCCCCATGCGATCTCTGAGAGGCCGACCGGGGGGCGGCCGCGTATCGTGAGAGACTTCCTGATCGCCGATATAGCGTGCCGACGACTGACTTGCTCCAATCGGACGTCAAGGGAATGTCTGTGAAATCGATCTCCTCGTCCTTCATCTTTTGAAGGACGCGAATTTCGTTAGCTTGAGCTTTCGTTAGCCTCGTCATATGCTCTCCTTTCCGGCGCGGCCGCCTTTCTGGGCGAGATTATGCGAATCACTTCTTCGCCGCGCCTGCCATCGTTCTTCGCCGGCGGCGACACGGTCTCCCTGGACGTGTATGCGCTGATGCTCAAACACCAGTTGGGCAGTTTCAAAGTTAATGTGGTGCTTTGAGAGATTGCGGCGGTTCTTGCCTTTGTTCGCGAGCGCCCGATAGACGATTTCAACTTCCGCGCTCTCGATTTATAAACCAAGGTCAAGTGTGGGGAAACGCTTCGGGCTCGGGTTCCGGCGGCGATGAACTCGGATGCGGTCCGGAATTGTTCACCACGTCCTTCAACTCTTTGCTCGGCTTGAAATACGGGATCTTCTTGGCGGGCACTTCCACCCGCGCGCCGGTCTTCGGGTTGCGGCCGATTCTCGGCTGCCGCTGCCGCGTACGGAAACTGCCGAAGCCGCGGATCTCGATCTTGTCCCCTGTGCGGAGCGACTTCACAATGCTGTCGAAAATCGCCTCCACGATGACCTCGGACTCCTTCCGCGTCATCTCGACCACGCGGGAGACTTCTTCAATTAGATCCGCCTTTGTCATCTCATGCTCCTATGCTTCTGTGTCTAAATCCTTTACGAATCCGAAGTATCGCTTGATTATAAGAATTTTGCAAGCTACTCGGCGCCGCGATCCTTGAGGCTCATCACCTCTTCGATCGTAGTGATGGCAGCCGCGGCCTGCCGTTGATAGTCTTCCAGGCGGCCCTTCTCTTCGTCTTCCGCGGCCGCGCGCAGGCTGAGCCCGATCTTCTTCTCGGCTTCATTCATCTTGAGAATCTTGAAGCTGCCCTCCTGGCCGATTGCCAGCGGCGGCTCGGCGCCGCGCCGTCCGGCATAGCCCGGAACCTCGGAGAAGTGGCACATCCCCTCAACGCCCTCCGCCACTTCGACGAAGCCGGCGAAATTCGACAGCCGGCATACCCGCCCGTGAACCGTATCGCCCACGCTGTGGCGCTGAAAGAAGCTCTCCCACGCGTCCGGTTGCAGCTGCTTGATGCCCAGCGACAAGCGATGCGAGCCGGAATCGATATTTAGAATCACCGCCTGCACAATCTGGCCCTTCTTCAAGACTTCCGAAGGATGCTTGACGCGCTTCGTCCAGGAAAGATCGGACACATGCACCAACCCGTCGATGCCCTCTTCGATTTCGATGAACGCTCCGAAATCGGTCATATTGCGAACGCGGCCCTCCACCACCGAGCCCACGCTGTAACGGCTGTCGATGGTGGTCCAGGGGTTCGGCTCGAGCTGCTTCAGGCCCAGCGAAATACGCCGGTCCCGAGGATGCGCTTCGAGTACCACGGCCTCCACCTGGTCGCCCGGCCTCACCACCTTGGAGGGATGCTTCATGCGCCGCGACCACGTCATCTCGCTGATGTGGATCAGGCCTTCGACGCCCGGCTCCAATTCGACGAAGGCGCCGTAATCCGTCACGTTCACCACGCGGCCAATCACGCGGGCGTTCACCGGGTAGCGCTCCACCACCGTATCCCAAGGGTCCGGCTCGAGCTGCTTCATGCCCAGCGAGACGCGCTCTTTAGAGCGGTCGAACTTCAGCACCTTGACCGTGACCTCTGCGCCCACGTGCAGAACTTCCGAAGGATGCGTCACCCGGCCGTAGGAAATATCGGTCACGTGCAACAGCCCGTCGATGCCGCCCAGATCGATGAACGCGCCGTACTCGGTAAGGTTTTTGACCACGCCCACGATCACGGCGCCTTCGAAGAGATGTTCCAGGGTGGCGCCTTTGCGGGCGTTGATCTCTTCCTCCACCGCCAGTTTGCGCGACACCACCACGTTGCCGCGGCGCCGGTTAAGCTTGATGATCTTGACCGGAATATCCTGCCCCGCCAGCGAATCGAGATTATGTACGGGCCGGGGATCGGCCTGCGACCCGGGCATGAAGGCTTTGACGCCCACGTCCACCGCAAGGCCGCCCTTCACCCGTCCCAGTACGCGGCCCGAGATCACCAGCTGATCCTGGTAGGCTTTATCGAGGTGATCCCAGATGCGCAGGCGCGCGGCCCGCGTGTGCGAAAGCAGCACGTACCCTTCGGGCTGCTCGCCGCCAGGCTCGATCATCACATCGACGGCGTCGCCCACATGGACTGTGATTTCGCCGGCCGGCGTCTGAAATTGCTCGATGGGGACGATGCCTTCGCTCTTGTAGCCGAAGTCGATGATGACGTCTTTACCGGTGATGCCGAGCACGGTACCCAGCAGGACTTCGTCGGCGGCGGGCGGAGCAAAATGCGAATAGTCCTCGAGAAAATCCTCGTAATTCTCGGGGACCGCCTGCTCCGCTTGCGGGTTTTCGTCGACCGCCATTGCGCCTCCGCCTGTCACTGATTCTCCGGTAAATTATCTCGATGAAAACGGTTGCGTCGGCAAGGACATCCAAACTACCACCAAACCACTGACAGATCAGTATGTTAGCAAATATACGCCGGATCGCCAAAGCTTGTCAACGCCCGGAGCACCCTGGTGTCGTCCGCCAAGCCCCGTTGCGGAAAGCGAAAGGGCGCTAACTCGAAGCAAAGCGTATGCACGCCCTTTCGTTTGAGACATTTCGGACGCGCCAGCGGCAGCCGTCCCGGGCAGCGGAAGCACGCCCCACGCCACCTGTGTGAAACAGCGTGAAATATAGCACTTGGAAATTCTCCCGTTCGGAGCTACAATCGAGCTGATTTTATCCGGTTCCTCAGGTGCGCGGCGTTTCTTTTTGTCTGTATTTATAGCGGCATCTTAATAGGGAGGTGCTCCATGTTTGAGAGCCTATCGGAACGCATCAAAGAAGACGAGCGCGGTACGGTGAACAACACCCAGCGCACGATCTTCTGGGTGGGAGTTTTTGTGGTAGTAGCTGCCGGGCTCTTCTTCGGCATTAAGCTGTTTGGCTGACGGAGGGCTTACTGCGCAGGCGCAATCTGCGCCATTACGGATTTGACTTTTTGCGCGTATTCGCCGGAGGGGTTGTAGGTGGCCAGCAACTGGTCGAGGTTCTTAGAGCGGTAGAGGTGTGAGTGCGTCAAGTGGTAACCCACCTCGTGGATGCTTTGGCGGGCCGTGCGGAAAATTGCGCGCCCGGAATTCCAGCCGAACAGGTTGTTGTTCTTCGCCGATTTTCCGCCCGTAGATTCCACATAAGAAATGCTGGGTAGCAGCCGCCAATCGAGATCGTAGCGGTCGGCCGCATCCAGAAAATCGTCCGAATACGCTTTAGCCGGACAATCGGACTTTCCGAAAAACGCCTGCAAGCGCGCCAGCCGGTGATCGGCTACCGGCGCCTTCCGTTCCCCGTGCATCGACCCTGGAGCAGGCAGAGACACAACTCCCGCAATCATGGCCAAACCGCTGGATAATAGTTTTCTCACTTCAAAAACCTCCTTGAGATTTAAAGCTGGGAAGCTGCTGGCGTCTTATGGACGAGCGCAGCCGAAAAAGGCTGGGAGTCGGACTCCCGGAGAGACGGGTTAGGGGACAGACATTTTGAAATGATACCACCATTAGCTCCGTTAATGGGTCTCGAAAACGTCAAATTGTGAGGGCTGCCACAATGTATAGGAGTTGCTTGTATCCTAAAGCAAATATTGGGTTTGAGACTAGGCACACTGCGCTATTACGGCCTAGTCCCGAGGTGCAAGCCCGCCAGCCTTTGGACGGGTGCTTCCGCGCAGACTCGAGAAGCGGGAGCCACGGGCGTCATCGTGGAAGCCGGAAGCCTTAGAAGCCCGCCGCTGCCGGTCGGCGTGGCTGTGTGCTTCCTTGGGCACGATTCACCGTGGCGCTGACGGTTGGGTCAGAGGCGAGTCAGGCGGCGGTGACAGTGGCGGTGTCAAATAGCCTGTCGGCAAGCCACAGTCCGCGCCATGTTAATAATGGCGTATGCCCGAATTTCGCGTTGAAACGCCGGAGCGCTGCTACCCGGCTATTGTGGAACGAGGGATTGTCGCGCGCGCGGCGGAATATGTGCCGCCCAAGTCCGGCAAGGTCTTCGTCGTCTCCACCGGGGACGTGTGGCGGCATCAGGGCGCGGCGCTCGCGAGCGCACTTGCCGGCGTCAGTCATGAAGCGCTGTTCCTTCCCGGCGGCGAAGAGCGCAAGCGCCTCGCGCCGCTGGAGCAGCTCGCCGAGGAAATGGTGGAGCGCGGGGCCGACCGCACCAGCATGGTGATCGCCTACGGCGGCGGTATTGTGAACGATATGGGCGGCTTCCTGGCTGCCATCTTCATGCGTGGAATTCCGGTGCTGCAGATCCCCACCACGCTGCTGGCGCAAGTGGACGCGGCCATCGGCGGGAAGACCGGCGTCAATCTGGTCGGCGGCAAGAATCTGATTGGCAGCTTTCACCAGCCTCTCGCCGTGTTGATCGATCCGGCGCTGCTCGATACGCTGCCCGATCGCGAATATCGCTCGGGGCTTTACGAGATCGTCAAGGCCGGCATTATTCGCGACGGCGGGCTGTTCCGGTTCCTGGCCGATTGCAGCCGCGAAGTGCTGGCGCGCGAGCCGAAGGCGGTGGACCGCATCATCGCCGATTCGGTCCGCATGAAAGCCGAAGTGGTCTCCGCCGACGAGCGCGAAGGCGACTTGCGCCGCATCCTCAACTTCGGCCACACCTTCGGCCACGCCCTGGAAGCCGAGACGCGCTATACGCGCTTCCTGCATGGCGAAGCGGTCGCCTGGGGCATGCGCGCGGCCGTTCACCTGGGGCGGTTGACGGGCCACATTTCGGTGGAAGACGGCGACGAGATTTTCGCCATGCTGGATACCTATGGACCCATTCCGCCGCTCGACGGCATCCGCGTGGACAACCTGTTCGCGCGGCTGGCGCACGACAAGAAGACCGTCCAAGGCAAGGTTCACTTCGTGCTGCCAGTGCGCATCGGCGAGGTGACGGTGGTTTCCGGCATCGAGGAAGAGCTGGTGCGCGAATCCATTCAGCAGGCCCTTTCGTGAGCGGCGCCGTTTCTAAAGAGGCCGTTTCCAAGGGCGCTGTTTCCAAGGGAACGACGCCCGCGGGCGCGCACGACGAGCTGGAAGCGGCGGCTTGGGTGCGCGGCATGTTTGGCCGCGTGGCGCACCGCTACGACTTCCTCAACCACCTGCTCTCATTCAACGTGGACCGCTACTGGCGCGCGTATACCGTGCGCCGCGTGCGGCACATTCTGGAGCGGCCCGGCGCACGCGTCCTCGACCTGTGTTGCGGTACGGGCGACCTGGCGCTGGCGCTGGGTCGCCGCTCGCCCAGCGTCGTCCTGGGCTCCGATTTCTGCCACCCGATGCTGGTGAGCGCGCGCGGCAAGGTGGAACAACGCCACGCGCGGGTTGCGCTGTTCGAATCCGACGCACTGCATCTGCCGGTGCGCGATGGGTCGATGGATCTGGTTACAGTGGCGTTCGGCTTTCGCAATCTCGCCAACTATCAAGCCGGCCTGGCGGAGATGCGCCGCGTCTTGCGGCCCGGCGGGGTGGCTGCGATTCTGGAATTCTCGCAGCCGCCGAATGCGCTGTTCCGCGCCGTGAACAACGTCTACTGCCGCCGCATTCTGCCGTGGATTGGAGGGCTGGTTTCCGGCGCGCCCGACGCCTACACGTATTTGCCGGAATCGGTGCGCAAGTTCCCGGCGGCGCCGGAGCTGGCCGAAGATATGCGCCGCGCCGGGTTCGAAGGCGTGAATTACGATTACTTGACGGGAGGGACAGTGGCGCTCCATCTGGGCGTGGCGCGCGCACCCGCGAGCATGCAGTCGTAGGTTTGCCGGCGTGGCGCACGCACCGATGCGTGCAGCGTTCCCAATCGTGTGAACGCGCTTCGGAGTGGGAGGAAGTGGCGCTAGCCGATTACGCGAAAGCGCGGGCTCGCATACTTGGGAATCACCCCGTCGGACGTCAGGAGCGTAAAGCCCTCCACCATCGATTGTGCGATCAACGCCCGGTCGAACGGATCCTGGTGGATGTTGGCGAGACCGCGGATCGCAGCGACGTGAGCAGGCCGGAAGGGAAGCGATGTGGCCGCAAGATCGTTCAGAGAATTCTCCCACCATTCGAGCGGGTCGCCCACATCCAGCTTCCCTTTCGAAGATTTCAGCACCACTTCCCAAAACGCGACAACGCTCAACACGTTCGGGCCGGTCTTGAGAGCATTGCGAACGGCGCGGGATAGCATCTCGGGCGCCGCGGCGGCGAACAGAGCGATATTGGTATCGAGCAGGTAGCCGCCGCTCACAGATCGCCTTGAAGAAAGCGATCGAGGTCCACCGGATCGTCCCAACCGGGCAACAGGCGTATTCGATCGCGCATGCCGCCCAGAACCACGGTGCGGCGGCCCTTCGGCGCCGGAACCAACTGGGCCACGGGCTTCCCGTTCCGGGTGATGAGAACGGGCTCGCCTTCCTCCATCTCCCGAATCAGTTCCGAGAACCGGTTTTTTGCTTCAGCCACACTAATCTGCATAGCAAATCCATTATAGCCATATTTTATGGCTATAGGTAACAGCTCGTGCGCGAAATGCGCGAATGCGTTCATTTTGACCCTCCCTTTCCCGAAAACGGGCAAGCACCGTTGCGTTATCCCGCTTTGCCCGCAAAGCGATTCTGTTAGAATCGGACCAAGCAAATCCAGCGATGTCTCAAGGCCAGACGCCCGCCAAGGCGCCAGACGGGGGGAATGGCGCGCGGCCCACGGAAGAGCAGGTGCGCGAGGAGTTGACGCGCATTCTGGCCAGCCACGAGTTCCGCTCGAGCAAGCGCAGCCAGGATTTTCTGCGGTTCGTGGTGGAGCATACTCTCCGCGGCTCCGCCGATATCCTCAAAGAGCGCACCATCGGCATCGAAGTTTTCGGCCGCCCCACCAGCTACGACCCAAGCGACGACGCCACCGTGCGCGTGAAGGCCGGCGAAGTGCGCAAACGCCTGGGGCTCTATTATTCCACCCAAGGCGCCGCCAATCCGCTGCGCATTGAGCTGCCCTCCGGAACATACGTCCCCGAATTCCACGTTACGAACCTCGCACGCGCTGAACCGGCGCGCGTGGAACCGGCGCCGGGCGCGCCTTCGCCGGCCATCGAACCGGGCCGGACAATTCCGTGGCGGGCGCGCGCTCTGTGGGCCGCGGCGGGGGCCGCAATCGCCGCCGTCATCGGCTTGGCGTACTGGGCCGCGGCCCGTCCCACGACCACCGTCGTCGACCAGTTCTGGGCGCCGGTGCTGCGAGGTTCCTCTCCGGTCCTGATAGGCGCGGCGTTTGTCCCCGTGTGGAGTCTCGACCGCCCGCCTGAGGCCAAAGAACCGCCGCATCCGCAGGATTTTGTCGAGTTGACCGACCAGTTCGTCGGCGGCGGCGATCTGATCGCGACCTCGCGGCTGGCCGCCATGCTGGCGCGCCTGCGGCGTCCGTATCGGGTGAAGCTCGGCTCCGACGTCTCCTTCCCCGACCTGCGCACCGGCCCGGCGATTCTGGTTGGCTACTCCTACACGCGCTGGCGCGAAATCAGCAGCCAGATGCGGTTCTTCATCGATGGCTCGCGCGAGCCGATCGGCATTACGGACAACGGCCGTCCCACCGAGTGGTCGCTGCCGAACCTGCCCCGCGACCGCAGAACCGGTGAGGACTACGCGATTGTCTCGCGCGTCTTCCATCCCGACACGCACGCCATGCTGGTAGAGTTAGCCGGCATGACGCAGTACGGCACCGACGCCGCCAGCGACCTGGTTACCAATCCCGACCTGATGGCCGAAGCCCTGCACGGCGCCCCGCCCGGATGGCAGCAGAAAAACCTCCAGTTCGTGCTGCACGTGAAAGTGATTTCCGGCGCCCCGAGCTCGCCGCGCGTAGTGAAGGCGTATTACTGGTAAACAGTGGGCAAGCAAACTCCCGGTGACGGTTCCAGTACGGCGCGAGTACTCTTGCTACTGGAGGATTCTCTCGAACAGAGCCACAATGAATGCCACAGATGGGGAACATGAGATCCTGGCCTGAGCCCGCGTCCTTCCACGAGGCGCTGCCGAAGACGATCAAGCATTGCAAGACATGTCAGAGCGAAACGCCCCACCAGATCCGCGTCGGACGGGACGTGGCTGCCGTCTTCTGCATTTCCTGCCTCGAACGCGCTCTCAGGTACCAACTGGGACGAGATTGAAGCAACCGATGGCAAACCGGAATTTTGCCGGTGCGCAGTTACACTTGCAGCGGCGCGCCCACTCCTGATCCCCCCGACAATACGAGCGCAAGAATTCGCTAGTGGCGCATCGGTAGCGCCGCTATCGACCCGTTTGCCGCCTTGGCCATGGATCGGCACACGATGTGCGCGAGCCAGAGATTCAAATCGAAAATTCCGGCCGGCGGGTGAGCGATACTTTGACTCAAGGGCTCTTGCTCGATGCCGAATATCAAGACGATACTTTTGCCGGTGGATTTCCCGATTGGGTCGCTAGGTGTGATTCATCAGGCTGCCACATTGGCGCGCCATTTCCATTCTGAGATCGTGATGCTCCACGTTGTGCCGCCGCCGGGCCGTGCGTCCGGTGCGCCGCAGGACAAGAGCGAGCCGGCTGGCTGGGACTTGCTCACGGCGGTCGTTGCAGAGGCTCAGAAACGGCAGGACGAATCTCTCGGGCAGGAACTTGACGGCATCGCCATTCGGGGCAAGTTGGTCAGAGGCGACCCGGCTTGGGCAATCGTGCGCGTGGCTGAGGAGGAAAAGGCCGACCTGATCATGATGCCGTCGCGTGGTTTCACGTTCGAGCAGTTTCTGCTGGGATCGGCGACTGCAAAAGGGATGCGCAGGACCGGGTGCCCGGTTTGGACAGGCGCGCACGCGGAAGGATCGACCGTGGAGAAGTTTGCGGTCCGCAACGTGCTATGCGCGGTGGATTTGGGCCCGCGAAGTGACGATGCTATGGCGTGGGCCGCCCCCATGGCCGCCGAATTCGGCGCCCGCCTCACCCTCGTTCATGTCACTGCCGGCGTGGAGTTGTGGGGGCCCGGCGGCGACTACGTCGATCGAAAGTGGAAGAACGCGCTCGTCGAGGACGCTTCCGAGCGCATCGCCAAGCTTCAGCAGGACACCGGCGTGAAGGCAGACGTATTCATCGGCAGTGGCGACGTGCCCAAGTTGCTGAGTCAAGCTGCGACGCAGACTAAGGCCGATTTGCTGGTTACCGGGTGCAACCCTTATGGCGGTCACCTGCGGAAGACCCACGGCTACGGAATCATTTGCGCCGTGCCGATTCCAGTTCTGAGCGTATGAGGGTGGAACGCTTATAGAATAAGCGCGAGCGCTCTTCCAGCACATATTCGCCCCGTCATGCAGAGCGCTGCCGATTTATCGAAACCGGGCGCTTCGCAGCGCGAGAAGGGGTATGGTGAAAGCATGCCTGCTTCGCAGGATGATGAGGATGTGGAACCGCCTGAGCACGCGGAGGCTTCGCGGGCACGGGCTCGTCAATGGCGGCGGGCCGCGCTGGCGCTGGCGCTTCTCTTCGCGAGTTTGCCACTCTCGGGTAAGCTGTTTCTGGGCAGTTGGAGGTTCGACGGCGCGCTCGACTTAGCGTGCCTGTGCCTGGCTGCGGCGGCGTATCTCCATCTTATCGGGCGAGAGCGCCGGCCGCCGGTCCGCGATTCGGCCGCGATTCTCGACGAGGCCCTCCGGCTGGCGGCGTCGGGACAGACGCGCCGCGGGCTGGCGCTACTGAATGAAGAGCTTCGGCTGAGCCCCCGTCTCTGGCAGGCGCTGCAGTACCGCGGCGAGATACGCGCCTCAGAACCGAACGGAGTCGAGGCCGCGCTCAAGGACTTCACGGAGGCGATTCGGCTGGCGCCCGGCGAACCGCACCTCTATGTCCTCCGCAGCCAAGCCTTCACCCTGCTCGGGCACGATTCGGCAGCGCGCGCCGATCTGGACGCCGCCGCCCGGCTGGCCGGCGACACCGGGATCACGGCTGGACCATAGGTGAAATGCGTCTCCCCGGCGTGATTCCTGCCAGGCTGCCTTCCGATCTGCTCGGGCGCCAGATTGTGACGCCCGCGAGCGCCGGGCGCCCGGTGAACCTGACGGCGAACTCGTGTATTCTGGTTACCTATGATGAAGTGGATTCTGTTCCTTTTCTCGTCCGCGATTCTGTCGGCCGCCAATCCGGATCCCAAGACAGAAAAGGACGTCTTGGCGGCGCTGGAAGCCTACAAGCAGGCGATGATTAAGAAGGACGCGGCGGCGCTCTCCAGGATTTTGAGCGACGATCTCACTTATACTCACTCCTCGAATCTGCACCAGGACAAGGCAGCGGTGTTGGAGTCCTTGAAAGGAAACGCGGCCGTTGAGGCAATTGACTTCAAAAACCTCAAGGTCCGGGTGTACGGCAGCTGTGCGGTGGTGACTGGCGATGTCGATTTCCGGAACAATACGGCCGGCGTCGTGACCGTGTCCAAGCTCAACGTGCTGCATGTGTTAGTGAAGGGTCCGCAAGGTTGGCAACTGGTTGCCCGCCAGGCTACCCGCTATCCGGATCCAGCGCCTACGGGGAAGAAGTAGGCCGCTTTCCGATACGCACGCCGTAGTAAAATCGGTGAAATATGGTCACACTTGCGGATGCGCGCAGAGTCATTGCAGCAGCGGAAAAGAAAGCCCAGGAAATTCAGCAGCCGATGAACATCGCCGTCGTCGATGGCGGCGGAAACCTGATTTCTCACGTCCGTATGGACGGAGCCTGGATCGGAAGCATCGACATTTCGATTAACAAGGCGTTCACTTCCCGCGCTTTCGATATCGCGACGAAAGACCTCGCCCAGCATTCCCAATCGGGCGATCAATTTTTCGGGATTCACGTTTCCAATCATGGCCGAGTGATGATTTTCGCCGGTGGAATCCCGCTGAAACGCGATGGAAAAGTAGTGGGCGCCATCGGCGTCAGCGGTGGTTCCGGGGAGCAGGATCACGCAGTCGCGGAAGCGGGCGCGCAGGGGTTCTAACCGGTCCGCGCCGATGAGTGCGTCCGCCTCTGACGCCCGGTGAGTCCGGCGCCACCGCCGCGGTCGCATCTCGTCCGCCAATCCGACAGACATCGATCGCAGCTTGGGCGCCGATTGCCGCGCACACGTATTCATAAGCGTTAGCTCCGGACGCCGCCAGGCGGAATTCTGCGCTGCTGGAATTTGATTTGAGTTCACAATGATTTGGTTTACAATGTAGTTGGCTTTTCACCGAATGAGGTCTTTCGCATGAAACGAGCGATCCTTCTGTTGGCGATTGCGGCCATCGCTTTGGCGATCTGGTGGGAGCAGCGTCCGCGTCCGCAGACGCTCGTCCTGACCGGCACTGTGGATGGCAACGAAGTGGTGGTGAGCAGCAAAATCACTGGCCGCATTGTGAGCCTGACAGTGGACGACGGGCAGTGGGTTAAGGCGGGCGACTTGATTGCCGTGCTCGACCAGGACGAGTTGCGCGCCGACCAGGGCGCCGCCGGCCACGCCATCGCCCAAGCCCGCGCCAGCGCGCAGCAGTCGGTGGCCCAGACGGAGTTGCTGGAAAATACGCTGCCTACGAAAGTCCGCCAGGCGGATGCGCAGGTGGCGCAAACCCAAGCCCAGCTGCAGCAGGCGCAGGCGCAAGTGGCGCAAACCCAAGCCCAGCTGCGGCAGGCGCAGGCGCAGGTGGCGCAAACCCAGGCGGCGGTGGCCAAGGCCCAGGACAACTTCAACCGCATCCGGCCGCTGGTGCAGAGGGACATCAACCCGCCGCAGGATTTGGTCACGGCCCAAACCGATCTCGATTCCGCCAAGGCCAACGAACAGGCGGCGCAAGCCGGCGCCGACGCGATACGGCGCGCCGAGGCTGCGGCGGAAGCCGGGGTGGAGGCAACGCAGCGCTCCGTGGCAGCGGCGCAGGCCGCGCTGGCGGAAGCCGGGCAGGAGCAGAGGCAAGTCCCCGTACAGCAGCGGCAGACCGACGCGTTGCGCGCCGCCCAGGCGCAGGCCGAGGCCAATGCCGCCGCCGCTACGGCGCGCTTCGGCCAGACCCGGATTTTCGCGCCGGCCAGCGGCATCGTAACGCTGCGTGCCGCACGGCAAGGCGAGGTAGTGAACCCCGGCAGCCCCATCGTCACGCTCTTCGACTTGAGCTCCACTTGGGTAGACGCGGACGTGGAGGAAACCTACGCCGATCTGATCGCGATGGGACAGACTTTGCAGGTGCGCCTGCCCTCGGGCGCCGAGATTAGCGGTCCGGTGATCTACAAAGCGGTGGAAGCCGATTTCGCCACGCAGCGCGACGTCAGCCGCACCAAGCGCGACATCAAGACGGTTGCCATACGCGTGCGCGTCGCCAATCCCGAGGGCAGGCTCGCGCTGGGCATGACCGCCTGGGTAATGCTGCCGGTGCCGGCATTGCCGCCGCCTCCGCCGGTCAGCTCCGCGAAAGACACCGGGAAGGATTAGCCGGTATGGAAGCGCAAGGCCAATCCCAAGACGGCGCCGCGATTGTAGTCCAAGGCATCAGCAAGCGCTTTGGCGCGCTGCTGGCGGTGGATAACGTCAGCTTCCAGGTACCGGTCGGCGAGATCTTCGGCTTGCTGGGACCTAACGGCGCGGGCAAGAGTACGCTCATCCGCATGTTGACCACGCTGGTTCCGCCCAGCAGCGGCACGGCGATTGTGGCCGGGCACGATGTGATTCGCGACCCCAACGCGGTGCGCGAAAACATTGGGGTGATTCCGCAGAACATGACCAGCGACCCGGAACTCACCTGCGCCGAGAATCTGGGCATTCACGCCCGCCTGTACGGCATCACCGGGGCGCGTCGCCGCCAGCGCACAGCGGAATTGCTCGAAGCCGTCGGCCTCGCCGACCGCGCCAATGCCCTTGCCGCCACACTGTCGGGGGGCATGCGGCGGCGCCTCGAGATTGCGCGCGGCATGGTGCACAACCCGCAAATCCTGTTTCTAGACGAGCCGACGACCGGCCTCGACCCGGCCTCGCGCATTTCGGTTTGGGAGATGATCACGCACCTGCGCGCCCAGCAGGGCCGCACGCTCTTTCTCACCACGCATTACATGGACGAGGCCGACCGCCTCTGCGACCGGGTGGCCATTGTCGACAGCGGACGCATTGTTGCGCTGGACACGCCGGTGGCGCTGAAAGCCTCGGTACCCGGCGCCAGCCGCATCGAGCTGCAGTTCGAGCCCGATCTGCCGCACGGCGCCGCCGACCTGGAACAGTTGCCGGCAGTCAAGTCGGTGCTGGCGCTGGGCTCGTCCACCTATCGGATCTCGAGCGACCGCGGCCCGGCTTCGGCGCAAGAGTTGCTCGATCTGGCGCGCCGACACAACCTCGAGCTAAAAGGCTTGTCGGTGCAATCGACCAGTCTGGACGACGTATTCCTGCATTACACCGGCCACGGGCTGGCGGAGACGGCCGCCCCCCCCGTTCCGGCAGGCCGGGGGAAACAAGGGGGTCCACGATGAGCCAGAGGCGATCCGCAATGAGCCGGAGAGGCGATCCACAATGACCCGCAGAGGCGGTAAATAATGAGCCGGAGAGGCGATCCACAATGACCCGCAGAGGCGATAAACAATGAAGCGAGCCTTGGCCCTGGTCGAGCGCGACATGCGCAAGTTCCGCCGCAGCCCGGCGCTGCTCTTCGCCTCGCTGGTGCTGCCGCTGGTGCAGTTGGTCATTTTAGGCAACGCCTTCGGCGGCAATATCAAGAACGTCGACTTAGGCGTGGTTAACCTGGACCGCGGACCGCAATCGGTGGATGTGCTGGAGCGGGTCCGCGCCGTGGGCGCCAACGCGCGCACTTTCCTCCCCATCGATTACGACGACCAGGGCGCCGCCCTCAACGACCTGCGCAAGGGCGTACTGAGCGGGGTTCTGATCATACCGCAGCATTATTCCCGCGACCTGTTGGAACAGCACCAGCCGCACCTGGCGCTGATCACCGACAACACCGACCGCTCGGTTGCGGGCGCGGTGGGCGACCAGATGTCTTCTCTGGTGGCTTCGATCAACGCGCCCCAGGTGCCGCCGCGCGAACCGCCGCAGGCCGCGCTCGACGTGGTCGAGGTCTATCCCTACATCGACTACATCAAGTATTTACTGCCCGGTTCGGTGGCGCTGGCAATCTTCGTCACCGCCATGATTGGCGGAGGCATGCTGTTCATCGACGACAAGTCGCGCGGCCTGCACGAAGGCTACATGGTGACGCCGATCACCAAATGGGAGCTGATTCTCGGCTTCAACCTGTCCGGCGTGATCAAGGCGGTGCTGGCGGGCGAGACCGTGCTGGTGCTGGGGGCCATGGTGGCGCGGGTCTCCGACTTCTTCGAGCCGGTGCGCCTGCTTGAGCTGACCCTGATGGTGGTGCTCACTTCCATCGCGCTGATCGGCATGATGTTCTTTATCATGGCGCGCATCAGCGACCCGCTGGTGCCGCGCGCCATTTTCGGCGTGCTGAACACGCTGCTGTTTTTTCCCAGCGGGGCCGTCTATCCCATCGCCGGCTTCCCCAAGTGGCTGCGGTGGATGTCGGAGTGCGATCCGTTCACCTATGCCGTCCATGGCTTCCGCACGCTGCTGCTCAAGGACGTGGGCATAACCGCGATTACCGGCGATATCTTCGCGCTGGTGCTGACCTCGACGGTGGTGTTGACGGGCGCGACGCTGCTGTTCCGGCGGACCTTGTAACCATGGCGCGCGCCGCTGCCACCAAGACCGCAGCCAAGGTAACCGCCGCATGGGATCCGGCCGCGCCCGGATTGTGGTATTGCAACTGGAAGATCTGGCTGGAGGCGCGCCGCCGCCTGGATCGCGCGCTGGCCCCGCTCGAACTGCGCGCGCGCGAGTTCTGGCTGCTGGCGATCGCCGGCCCGGGCAACGTCCCGCAGCATGAGATTGCCGGGCTCTGCGGCATCGACCCCAGTTCCCTGGTGGCGGTGCTCGACGGCTTGGAGCGCCGCGGCTGGCTGCGCCGCCAGCGCAACCCGCGCGACCGCCGCATTCAATGGGTGCAGCGCACCGAGGCCGGCGACCGCTTGTTCACCCGTGCGCTGCCACGCGCCCAACGCGCCGAGGCGCAGCAATTGGCGGCGCTTTCCGCGGCCCAACAGCGCCAGTTGGTGACCGCCATGCGCAAATTGGTAACCATTTCGAAATGACAAGAGGTGCCATGAAACCATTCGCCAGCGTTCTACTTTTTATCGTCCTGGCGGGCGCGGGCAGCGCCCTCGCGCAGCCTTCGCCCAGCGGCAGTTCGTCCGCCAGCGCTTCGTCCGCCGTCGCTTTGCCGGCGTCGGGCCGCAACAACAACGGCGGCTCGGTGGGCGCCACCGAACAGCCCGTGCCGGGGACCACTACCAGCGTCAATACGCTAAACCCCACCGTGCAGATTTCCGGACCCTATAGCGGCAGCGCGCGCAGCACCACGGCCATGCCGTTTTCCGGTAAGCTGTCGCTACAGGAGGCGCTGCAGCGCGGTTTGGCCTACAACCTGGGCGCTGTCGGGCTGACGCATACCGTACGTCAAAACAGCGCACAGGTGACGGTTGCCCGCAGCGCTCTGCTGCCGAACCTCAACGGCAGCCTGAACGAAAACGTGGAGCAAACCGATCTCGCCGCGCTCGGGCTGCGCGTCAGCGTCCCCGGCTTTCGCATTCCCACCATCGTGGGCCCGTTCAACTACTTCACGCTCCAGGCCAGCCTCAGCCAGACAGTCGCCAACCTGACCTCCATCGATAACTACCGCTCCGCCAAAGCCACCGCCCGCGCCAGCCAATATAGCTTGCAGGATGCGCGCGACCTCATCACGCTGGCAGTGGGCGGCGCTTATCTGCAGGCGCTGGCCGCCCAAGCCCGCATGGACGCCGCGCAAGCCCAACTCGACACCGCCAATGCCGTTTTCCATCAATCCAGCGAACAACACGGAGAGGGCGTGCTGGGGAAGCTCAACGTCGACCAAAGCCAGGTGAAGACGCTCACTCAGCAACAGCAGATCATCACCCTGCGCAACGATCTCGCGAAACAGAAGATCAATCTGGCGCGGCTCACCGGATTGCCGCCTAATGCCGGCTATCAGCTCACCGATAACTTCGCCTTCAGCCCGGCCCCGCTGCCGAATGTGGATGCCGCCGTGGCCCAGGCCGTCCAACAGCGGGCCGACCTGAAAGCCGCCCAATCTCAGGTGGAGGCAGCCGCCAAGGCCCTGTCGGCTGCGCGCGCCGAGCGCCTGCCTTCGGTCGCGGTCACCGCGGACTACGAAGTGATCGGCACTAACCCGTCCCAATCGCACGGAGCCTTCACCGTGGTCGGCACGCTCAGCATTCCGCTGTGGCAAGGCGGCCGAACGGCGGGCGACATCGCTCAGGCCGAAGCGGTGCTGGCGCAGCGCCAGGCCGAGTTGGACGACGCCCGCGGGCAGATCGAAGCCGAAGTGCGCCAAGCCTGTCTCGATCTGGAAGCCGCCGCCGGACAGTTCGAGGTCGCGAGTAAGAATCTGCAGGTTGCGCAGGAATCCCTGCAGATGAGCCGCGCGCGCATGGAAGCCGGGGTGATCAATACGGTGGAGGTGGTGCAAGCGCAGGAGACAGTTTCCAGCGCGCAATTGGACCTGATCAACAGCGTCTTCGCCCACAACCTGGCTAAACTGAGTCTGGCCCGTGCGCTGGGCCATGCCAGCGAGCAGCTCCCCGGCCTGCTCAAACCTCAAACGGCTCCGGTGCCGTGACCACGCACGCGTGCGGAACGAATTTCTCGCGCGGCGATCTACGTGGTCCGAGGCTCCCGGCCGCTTCGAACATCTGATGGAGTGTGCGCGCATACGGCGCCCTGCGAGTCGGCGCAGCAATGCCAGGGGATGCGGCGATGGGGGTTCGCGCCCGACTGCTCGCTGAGGTTTCCCGCCGGCGCCTCACCGCCTGTTGTCGCCTTCGAACTTGGGTGCTTAACCGTTTTGGGGGAAGGCCAAGACAATGTTGTCGGCCTCAGCCGGACTCAGTTTCTTGCGGATGTTGGATTCAAGCTGAGAGAGTGTGAGGTGCGTTTGAGGCGGAAGATCTTTTCTGTTCCGAGAGTAGGCGGCGGATAGTTGTTACCGCGCGGCCTGAGGATCCCGGAGCTACCCTCGATAAGGGGGGTATCTTGGGCGATCTTGTGTCGCATATTGGCGATAGGTAAACGCTACGCCACTAAGCCAGGATCTATCCCGCAAGAGCACCGTGTCGAGAGAACTTTTGGCTGATTACTGGGCGGAAGGGCTGTTCTCGCCAGGAATCGTTTTGAGCGACCCTCCCCACGATTCGCTACGGCCTCCGCGCGGTATCATACTGTAGTAGGATACTTTGTATGCCACGCGGCAATCCATCACCGAAGCTAGCCATCACTGTAGCGCCTGACATTCACGATAACATCCTCGCGGCGGCAGCCCGCGACGGGGTAAGCGTCTCGGCCTGGATGACCGCTGCGGCGCGCCAGGCACTTCAGCGGCGGGCTGGTTTGGCGGCGGTCGCCCTGTGGGAAGCGCAGCACGGGCGCTTCACCGCGGAAGAGATGAACGAAGCTCGCCGAAACGTGCGGGCGCAGCTCCGAACGCCGCGAACGGTCCGGCGTCCGGCGTGAGCACCGTTGTCTACGACGCCGCCGTGCTCGTGGCCGCCGATAGAAACGAGCGGCGAGCGTGGGCCGAACACAAGGCCCGTTTGGAATTTGGCGTTGTTGCATTGGTTCCTGCGCCCGTGGCCGCACAGGTCAGCCGGTCCCCGCAACAAGCCCAACTCCGGCGCTTCTTGAGTGGGTGCGCGGTCGTTCCTCTTGGCGAGAGCGAGGCGCACGAAGCGGGACGGCTGTTAGGCATGACCAGAACGGCAGATGTCGTTGACGCCGTTGTGGTAACGACGGCCCTTCGCCAAAAGGCTACGATTCTCACAGACGATCCGGACGACATAAAAAGGCTCGTCAGGGCTTCTGGCCGCGCAGTCGCTGTCGTCGCTATTTGAGGTATGGCGAAAGCGACTCTAGCGGGTTGACCGGTCGGCTACAACCGGTCCGCTTTCTGGAGCGGACTGCACTAGTATATCTTGCTCGCTTGGAACAGTCGCGTCGGGATCGCAGGGACATCGCGATTATCAACCGTCACGCCCGGCGCTTAAATCGCGGAGCGAAAGAGACCCTCGAATACCTATTCACCCTTGCGCCTGCCAAGAAAGCATGTGTTGCCCGGCTCGGCCGGCCCCGTTCACCGATGCGCTGAAATCCTATGAAGGGGCTGAGTGAGACCCGGATAGGGTTCGTTCAGCTTTGCTCGAATGTGGTTTGGTAAGAGACTTACTTGGGATCAACTCACCGGCAAGAACCTTAACGCGGCGCTCCGAGTTACGCCAGGAAACATAATCGCGCAGGGGTAATCTTGAGAGTCAGTTCCTAATGTAGCTTGGCCAGTATGTGTAACTTTATGTTTTCAAATTTGGCCTTAATTGGAGGAAATTGGTTCCTGTGGAAATTGGCGCAACCATACCGCGCTGCAATGCTTCTGTCTTTTAGTCTTCTATAATCACTATAGATCACTGATAAGCTGCCGTTCGTTTGGATTTCGCTATCGCGCGAATCATGATTCGGCGGATGATGGGACTTCACAGCCAGAAAGGCGTCAACGTAGTGCAATGCTGCATAAAACAGAATCGTTATCGCCCAATCAACATTGATATTCGCATTCAGGTCTAAGGAGTTTGCTAGTGCGCCTCATTGTCTTGCGCTCTGTCTAGGTGCTCGTCTTTACTGGACACAGTTATGTCCTAGGCAGTTTTCCGCCACCCCTGACATGACAAGCTTATAATTGAGCGGAGTTGCCGTCCCTCACGAGCGATAACATGGAAGTCGAATCTTATGGGCTTAAATTCATCAATAAGATCTTTTTCACGAGCATAGATGGCGTCAAATACAGACTCTTCGGGAGCATCTACAATGGTCCACACCTGAACCATTCCATCGTTGGCCTGAACGTAGACGCATTCCGTAGCTGGGATTTCGAGCAGATAGTCGGCAATACAAGTTGGTATTAGGGCCAAAGCGACTTGCGTTTGCATGGATGCACCGACAACCTTTGCCGCCAACGAATTAGCGGAGTCGAATACTTGGGCTTCCATAATATTTAGTGTGCCTTTGTGGCTGGCTTCATGCCTGACTTAATGACGCGCGTTGCAGGAGATGTGATGACCAAGTAGATCGGATCGCCATCCGGACTAAATTGATTATGGACACGCATGACAGAAGTGGCGACCGCCTTTACCTTAATGACTGAACCGTCTCCTAATTCGTATTCGTTGAAGTGCTCTGCTATCGGTCGAAACTCGACATCTACAACTTCTATTTCTTGCTCAAAGACGCGCAATTTTCTCGTTTGCTCCGACATTCAAAAACCCGCTAGTTCCTGCGCCTCCGCGTCCGTGCCTTTGTCTTGGCTTCCACTGGCAGCTTAATCAGCCTCCGTTTTCGAAACAGATATGGCCATGCGCGCAAATTGCTTCAGCCTCTGGAACGGGCTGCCTTCGGGATCAAGCCCGCTGCCTTCGGGATCAAGCCCAAGGACGCCCCCAATCAGACGCGGCAAGCATTATCTGTACCGCCTCACGGCTACAGACGTAAAAATAAGCATTTCCGTTGCCAATCTGGACACCATCAAACCGGCCCCGTCCTTTGGATGGCCCCCAGAACGGGGTAACAATCCAACCTGCGTTTGAGCGTCATCAAGGCGTTAAAAGCATGCGCAATATTGGCTCTTGACAAGCACAGGTGTACCTGATTTCCTTAACTTGTCAAGTAATATCTCTATCAGTTTCAATGCTTTGCGGTTAATGAAAAACTCACAGATAGCGCCCGCATCCTATTCAAAAACAAGCACAAGTTGTAGATTTTGCCACATAAACGCCCGCCGGTCGCACTCCCGAAAGATAGTACCTTATCCGTGCATTCCAAACCTTTTACGCACGCGGGCAATCACTTCCCGTCGCGTTTAATTACTCTATCGGTCCCGGCGGATAATAGCAGTAGGCCCATAAGGCAAAAAACAACTCACCGGCCTGTTACGCCGGTACCCATGTTATCGTTTTGTTTAGGTGAGTCAAGTATTTTTTGGCCATTTTGAGACCGGCCGGAAATCCCGATCACGCGCTCCGAAAATAAAGTTGCCCTTTCCTTTCAGCCACATACCGGCGTTCCTCCCTCGCAGCCCCATCTCGCCATGCTCTGCTGGGATTAGAGGTA